>Ga0209394_1000059_pt1 | contig 98944 bp, 110 predicted proteins | sample JNZ201metaG_FD_184122 | JGI IMG/M metagenome (GOLD analysis project Ga0209394, IMG submission 184122) | Hot spring microbial communities from Jinze hot spring, China to study Microbial Dark Matter (Phase II) - JNZ 20120812A (SPAdes) (version 3) ...
AGCAACGTCCACGTCAACCTTCACCACCCCGCGCAAGCTTGCGGTAACGCTCCACGGCCGCTCGAAGGCTGCGGGGCGTAGCTCTCCCAACAATTTCGTTGCTCCCGTCAGGCTTCAGTATCATGACGACCGGAGCTAAACCGCAGCAGCCAAAGCATCTCGCCTCTTCCACTGAAAAAACCCTATCCTGCGTAGTCTTTTGACCCGGCTTTAAGTTCAGCATGGTCCTTAGAAACTCGAGATTGAGCCCATTCCCTCTTAAGTGGCAGGCAGTTCCCATGCACACGAGTATTCTGTACTTCCCGATTGGTTCAAGGCTGTACTGGTGGTAAAAGGTCGCGACACTGTACGCCTGAGCGAGAGGCACGCCCACATAATCGGCTGCCATCTTTATCCCCTCGAGAGGTAGGTAACCGTAAACCGCCTGAACCCTCCTCAGGGCTTCCAGTAGGCTGTAGGGTGCCCTATGCAGCCCCTTGAACATTTCGTATTGGGGCGTCGTGGAACTTCCTCCCTGCTCATTCATCGAGATGCCGCGTCTTCTGACCTTTTAAATGAAAGGTATAAAGACTAGGTAGCAATATTCGGCTATCATATATAGCATAAAAGGCACATGTTCTATCTATTTATTCGCTTTATTTTTCAATTTATTTACATCTTGGATTGATTTTTGAGCCCAAGGATAAGGTATCAGCACTCAAGATCCTCGTCATGCATCCGTCAAGCCTGGTTCATCACTCTGCCCAACCGTGCAAACTCTCAGTAATATGCGTTTGGGTCTTGCAGCTTTAGCGTTTGAGCGTACGCATTATCTTGTAGCGTCCCATTATGCTCCAAACTTCCACTTCTACTCCCGGCTCTATTTTTGATCTAACGTCAGGATCATCGGGTAACGGAGCCTCGAAAGTGGAGTAGTCCTCCAGGCTCATCACCTGAACTATGTCACCGCCGAGAGACGCGAGAACCTGCCCTGGGAATTTCCTTACGATCGGAGTTTCGACTTTGGAATCTGCAGGGACGACTAAGGTTCTTTTCACACCGTCAAATATCCCTATAGCGACTATGCGGACCTTAGCTGACCCATGCTTCCCCGTCTTTGATCTTTCGACTTCCGTAACCCTGCAGGGTTCGCTATCTACTACCACAAAAGAGCCCTCCTTTAAGGACCCAGCATCCACAGGCTTCGTCGACATCGTCCCTCACACGGATGCGGCTCTACCCACTATTAAAACCTTGCCTAATCGTGAAACCGTGAATACCTTATAAAATCTATATCCGGGTGTATAGGGTTCACGTGCGAGGCTTTACGCGCGTATGGGTTTACGTAAAACCGACAGTAAGCGAGGAGAAACTCGTAATGCTGGAGAACTTCTTAGAGAAACACGGTTTCCAGGTTGCCATCCACTCAGCCTGCCCCTTCCCCAGTAACTCTCCGAGATTAAGCCCTGAGCAGGCAGTTAAGTGGGCAGATTTTGCCTTAGTGGTGGGTGGTGACGGGACACTGCTTAAAGTGTTCCATGAAACACGGGGGGTAATCCCCCTGCTGGGCGTGAACAGCGGCGATAGTCTAGGCTTCCTCATGGAGGTGACGTTAGACAATGCCATTCCAGCGCTCCAGCTCGTCGCGCAGGGCAAGTACACGATCGAAAACCGGCTTGTTGGTGAGGCGGTTATTGGTGGTTGGCGCTCCATCTTCGCCAATGAGGCGGCGATACTCACATCACGCTGCGGTGTTCTCCTTAGAGCGAGGGTACTCCTGGACGATGAGTTAGTAATGGAAGGCCGGCTTGACGGCCTTATCGTCGCAACACCTACGGGCTCCACTGCTTACGCACTGTCAGCGGGTGGAGCCATTCTGGACCCTCTGCTTGAGGCGTTCATAGTAACTCCTCTAGCGCCGTTTTCAGCTCTGTTGAAGCCCTTCGTGGCTTCCGCCACCCGTAAACTGACGGTGGTGATTGAGGGTGGTTGTAGTGTGGTGATAGATGGGGCGCTGACTAGCAACTTTAGCAATTGCGAAATTATGGTGGCTAAATCGCTTGTAAGCCTCAAGCTTATCAAGGTAAACCTGGGGGAGAAGCTCAAACTCAAGTTGATGAGAAGGCTGCTAGATCTAGTACCAGCGCGAGAAGAGACGCTTGAACGCCACTTTGCCTGATCCAGTAAGGGTGCATAACCTGCCTTTCCCAAACCTTAGATAGCCACGATCGAGAGCGAGTATCCATTGGTGCCCCGGCCGGGATTTGAACCCGGGTTATCCGTGCGGCTAGACCGCACTCCGGCTATCCTCAGGCCTCAGCTTCGAAAGGCCGGCATACTTGACCGGGCTATACGACCGGGGCGCTCTAGGAGAGGTAACTCTCTAACGCTTTTAATGGCTTTCGTTTCAGCCATCGGCCAATAAGCATTAATCAGATACCTTCCTCCTCAACAGGTACGCTTTCAGCCTCTGCCACCTCTATCGCTTTTAGCCTAGCTTGCTGCTTAATCAGCCGTGTGATGTAACCCGCGATTCTGTTCCTTACCCTTTTGCTGGCGCTTATAAGCTGGCCTACCACACGCTTATTATGTTCAAAGTCTTCTGTGAATTTATCTGGGTACTTTTCGAGTAACCTCCTCGCTGTGCGCTTTACATAGAGGGGTCTTACCTTCCCCATCGAACGGAGGGGTGCACAAACCTCCTTAAAAATACTCTACTCCGTGCTGGATGAGCGATATCTATTTTTCTACATTTAACTTCTCCACGGTTTTTCCACTTTACCGCCTTCAGCAACATTGATTATCATCGCTCCACATCAGCATAATTATTTTGGAACAGTGCGGATACAATGAGGGTTGTTCCATTTAACAAAGAACTAGTTAGAAGGTTTATGTAAGAACAAGGTAGAGAATTGGAGGCGGATGGTGGGGCCGCCGGGACTCGAACCCGGGACCTGCGGGTTACCCTCGGATTCCAATGCGCCTGGAGCCTCGGCCACCTAAGCGACCGCCGCCATACCTTGCTAGGCCACGGCCCCTACTGTTTCCTCACCCACCTCCGGGTAAGCATTGTACTCGACCGGCTTATATGTTTTTACTGCGACCGCGCGCCCTTAGTCACTGCGGTTTTAGAGTTAGGGGCTACTCACCCATCAATGCCCCTATCGCATCGGGATTGACAGCCTGCACGACTACCCCATCGTTGGTTTGGCCGCGAGAGAAGCCAGCAACCATCCCCTTGAACGTTGTGATGAAGCGCTCACACTCCGCTAATTCCTCGTACGAAAGATCGGGGGGAACAGCCTGTAGCGCAACGGCTATAGCCTGCCCGAGCTCGCTACCGTTTTGTACGTGCGCCTTAATGCTCTCCAAAAGTTTCATGAGGCCTCTCAAACTGTACCTTTGCGTTGCCTCTGCTAACCAAGCGACAGTGTTTTCGTCCGCTAAACCAGCAAGCTCCTGCGAGATCAGCCTACTTCGAGCGTTCTCGTCGGGGGGCATAACGTAGACCGCCTTTCGCGGAAGCACAGTTTTCAGTCTGCCCAGTAGTGTCAACGGGCGGCTAGTCTCGAGCACCACACACTTTGCTCCGGATATCAGGAGCTTTCTGATTGTTTCATCGAGATTCCACTCGCTCTCTGCGTTCTCAAGGTGGACGACTTTGCCTTTAAATCTCGAACGATCTGCTACTCTCAGCCTGCAAGCTTTGAGAGTCTCCCGTACCAAGAGTGTTTTGCCGCAACCTGAAGGCCCAAACACCAGGAGGAGCCTCTCGCCACCTGCGAGCATTTTGCAGAGAGCCGTCCAAGCGCCCTCCATGTGCGGTAGAACCGTGCGAGGAGCTCGCATAGCGCGTCTGACAGCTAGCCTCCTACTAGGTAGCTTCACACGCCTTAGCTCAGCTAACAACGTCATCACGAGGGTCCCGGCTAGAACAATAAGGGGTTCAACGCCTGGCTTGACCCCTATTGTGCTTGCCACGACGTTTAACGCGAGCACGATTACCAGTGAAGGCAGTACACCGGCCAGCCTAGTAGCTTCAAGCCTCTGGAGCTTAGAGGCTGCCGCCCCAGCTGCAGCGTAAGTTAGCGCGAGAAGCAGGAGGCGGGGTGGGCCTATGAGGTTCGTGAAAAACCACTCGCCGGCAAGCTCCACCCAATCGCTCTCAGGCAGGTTTGCCAAACCTCGAGCCACGACCAATCGCTGGCAGCCCGCAGAGCCGGGCGGCACTGAGCGAGCCAGCTTAAAGCCCGCTGAGAGGACGTAGAAGAACATCATAAAAGCTGCAGCGTTTGGGGATGCAAACTTCAGAGAGAACAGCAATGCGGTGGTCGCCAAGTAGCTGGCGAGCGGATCCTCGAGCACAACGGAAGCGAGCCACGCGCAGGCTTGAGGCCAGAAGCGGAACGCGAGCACAACTACAGGAGCCGCGAGGAGTAGCGTAAGAGGGTGGCCGTTACCCGCATACATGAGCATTGGAAACGCGAACGCGGCTACCCCCAGACCCGGTAGCACCAGCGAAAGTAAGAGCCCCACCAGCAGAAGCATGCCATGTTCACCGGAGAGATCGCCTCTAAACGTCAAGTATCCTAGCGCCAGGAGTACGAGCGATACTATAGCTCTCTCAGTTAACGCCCTTTTTACCTGCACTGCTAGCTGCACGTGTACAACCTATTTACGAACGCCGAGCGACACCAGCCGTAATACTTTCGTCTTATGGCGATAAGCGCTACGCCGCAGTTCAGCACGTGACAAATTTAAATAGCCTCTCCGCACGGCTCCACGATTTTCCATGGGACGAACAAAGGTTGCCGGCACCGCTGGACGCTTTGAAGCAAGGTATGGTGCCACACTCAGGCATAAGGTAGCGGCTATTGAGGCTAAGATGAGGGGTCCTCACAGGTGCCCCCGTTGCTTCACCCGCGGCCGACTACGCAGGGTGAGTGTCGGTATATGGAGGTGCAGGAAGTGCGGCTATACGTTCGCCGGTGGAGCTTACGTACCACGCACAGAGCTCGGTAAGACTTTCACGAGTGAAGAGCTTCAAAGCATTAAGCGAATGGTACGGCGTTGACCTGCCACTACCTTGTCACAACAACCCACAGATCCAATCCTCGAGTGAGGTCCCTCGCGAAAGAGCTCGCTCTATCCCTTCCGAACGCACTCAAGGTTAATAGGGGTAAGAGTAGGCTGCTCGATGTGCTCCTCCAGGCTAAAACTCTCGGCGCCCTCAGGGTCCTGATCGTCGGAAGGGGACTAATGGGTAACCCGGGTCGGATTGAAGTTTTCAAGACGCTAGATCCCCCGTACACCTCCCTGCTGTTAAAGCTGAGCGGCGTAAAACTGGCGCGTGAGCTGGCTGCAAAACCGCAACCCCCTAGAAGCCTAGCGGTTCTAGTTCAGCGGGAGCAGGAAGCTCTAGAGTTCGGACACGAGCTGGCTGCCGCAATGAATCTACCGCTCGTGGAAGACGCGAAACCGGAAGAGCTTGCCAACGTTTACGATTCGCTCCTTCTAATAGCGTACGTCAAGCACCCACGCACGCTATTCGCGCTGAAGTTTGTGAAACCCGAGTCTAGACAGCCGCGCGGCCCCCGATTGCTGGTCGAGAAGTACGCGGTGATCAAACGTGGCAGCATATGAGGCGGTGATCGCGATTAACGCCGTTGACGAGGTGGAGGCAAAGGCCCTATTCAAGGCACTATCCGTCGAAACCTCAAGCCAACCCTCACCTAGAGTCAGGGTCCAAATAGACCTGCAAGGCGCACATCTCCTCCTACGATTCACCTCTGAGAGGAGATCCTCTCTCAGAGCCGCCCTTAACAGTTTTCTCCGATTGCTTACCGCCTTAGAGCGAGCGGCTCAAGAGCTAGGCTATAGCGCTGAGAAACAATAGCAAAACTTATCTTGAGTTGGAGCGGGTAGACCACGTGGCAGGCGTTTCTGAGGCGCTACGTGCCGAGGTGAAACGCTACCAGGATCTAGTTGAGAGACTCAGGTTGATAGCGATTAACAGGCAGCAGCTACAGGCCCAGCTCACCGAGGTTGATGAGGCTCTAAAAGAGCTGAGCACCGTTGACGACAGCCACCCCGTATACAAAATCGTTGGGACAATAATCGTGCTTAAAAGTAAGAGTAGTGTTGTTAATGAATTAAACAATTTGAAAGAAACTATAGAAATACGTATTAAAACTCTAGAAAAACAGGAAGATTTATTGAAGAAGCAATTAGAAGAATTGGAAAAGAAGCTGGCGAGGAAGCTTGGCGGAGAAGCGCAGGCTGGAGCAGGTTAAAAGCCTAAATAGAGAGAGATTAGAAGAATTAGCAGCTTGGTTGGCTGAAAGAATTGATATGATAGCGAGAGAAAAGCTGGGATCCTTCGCAGAGGCGGTGAGCGTACTCGTGAGCGTTAGTGAAGAGTGGCCGTACACGGTCGAAGCTCTTATCTCGGTTAAAACCCGCTACCCTCGAAGGGAGCTGGAGCGTGAGCTGGGGAAAATCCTTGATCAAGCTTTTGCGGAGTTTATTGACAGGGCGTCTCTCGAAGGTCTCCAGCCTTCAGGCTGAGGCAGTAGAGGCCGTTAAACGCTTCACCAGCAGAGCCGAGGAACCGGTGCTTGTAGTAACACACGTGAACGCAGATCCGGATGCTCTCGCCTCATCCATCCTGCTGAGCCACCTTTTGAAGGAGATGGGCTTCAGTGACGTAGATCTAGCCTTCCCCGAAGGCCCTAGCAGGCTCTCACGCAAGATTATGGATGCTCTCAACATCCGGTTGGAGTACTTGCGTAAACCTGGGCGCAAGGCGTATTCCGCAGCTGCTGTCGTAGACGCGACTAACGGTGTTCAGCTATCGGTCTTCCGCTCACCAGTTGAGCGAGCCGCTCTCCTATTGGTGATTGATCATCATGCTCCGCCCGGCGAACTGGCTACGAGGGCCAGCTTCCCACTGGTCCGTGAGGAACCTGCAACTACCGTTCTAGTCTACCAGGCAGTGGAAGGTTTGTCGGTCCCACTAACAAGGGAGCTTTCGACTTTAGCCTTAACCGGTATTCTCTTCGACAGCAGGCGGTTCATCAGAGTTACGCCGGAAACGCTGCGCACGGTCGCCCGTCTACTCGAGCTTGGCGGCAACTACAATCTCGCCCTTTCCCTGCTGGAGGAGGAGTCCCCCTACGCCGAGAGAGTAGCCAAGCTGAAGGGGGCGTTGAGAAGCCACGTGCTAAACGTAGGGGGCTTCCTCGTAGCGGTGAGCGAGATAGGTTCCTACGAGGCTTCAGTTGCAAGAGCGTTGATATCCCTCGGTGCCGATGTGGCTCTCGTAGCTTCAGCGAGGAATGGCGAATGTCGATTGAGCATCAGAGCTTCTAGGAGCTTCCTCGAGAAAACAGGGATTTCCGCGAGCAGAGACTTAGCATCAGCTGTCGCCAGGGAACTCGGGGGTGAAGGTGGGGGGCACGATGCGGCCGGCAACTACAAGGGACCTTGCCCCACGAACGAAGCTCTTCGGGTAGCCCTTACCGCTCTCGCGTCAAAGCTGGGCGTAAAACCGAAAGTATTGAAGTGAAGGTTTGGGCAATGCTCGAAGAGGGCGTCTCAAAGCTGCTTATCACGACAGTACCCGGTCTTGAGGATCTGCTCCTAGCCGAGCTTAAACCTCTTCCCGGTAGCGGAATGATCAAGCGAGGAAAGGTCATTTACACGCTGGCTAAGCCGATGAAGGGCGGTGAGCTGGGACGCTTTATCTCGCGGCTCACCTTGGCAGAGAAAGTCTATGCGGTTTTAACGGAGGGCTACGCCTTAAGCCTGGAGGAGATTAAGCGGCTCCTCTCCACGCCGGTGGATCTCGTCAGCGGGATGGCAAATTATCCGCTATCCTTCGCGGTCGAAGCCGCGAGAGAAGGGGTCCACCCCTTCACGTCGCTCGATATCTCAAGAGTTGTTGGTTCAGCTATTCAAGAAAAACACCCGCGACTCAGGGTTTCATTAGACGATCCCGACCTACTTTTTTACGCTGAGCTTATGGGTAGAGAGTTCAGGCTCGCAATCGATCTAACACCCTTTACTAGCCTAAGGGATAGAGGCTACAGGGTCTACGTCCATCCTTCATCTCTCAACCCGATTGTAGCACGAGCCATGTGTCGGCTCGCCAACCTGAGGGATGGTGAAACCTTGGTTGATCCCTTGTGCGGCGGAGGGACGATCGTTATCGAAGGGTTGCTGGAATCTCCTCTATCACGCGGGGTAGGGTTTGACGTTAATCCGGCTCACGTGAGAGGCGCTATGCTGAACGCAGCTTCAGCCGGTGTAGTGGCCGATTTCTGGGTGGCTGACGCTAGGCACTTAAGCAGTCTGTTAGGGCATGAGGTCGACGTTATCGCCACCAACCCACCGTACGGTATTCGTGAAAAAGCCGTGGGCGGTTTAAAAAGACTCTACTTTTCGTTAATCGAGGAGGGGTACACAGTGCTTGAGGAGGGGGGTAGACTAGTGATCCTCAGCCCCCTCAAACGGATCGTAGAACGGGCTGCTCGCGAGCAGAGGTGGAGGCCCTCGTCCGTGAGGAAGATCGATTTAGGGGGGTTGACAAGCTTCATTTTCCTCTTCAGGAAGTGGGATTAAATCCAAGTAAGAGCAGAAGGCTTGCAAGCGAACAAAGGCTTATATTGCGACTAAGTGCGCCCCTTAGACACGTGACTGATGTAAGGTACATACCACCGCGCATATTCATTGAAGAGCTAGCCAGGCATCTGAAGGAGAACTTCGGGGATACGATAAAGCCGCCGGAGTGGGCTTTGTACGCGAAAACGGGTAGCTACAAGGAGCGCGTACCTGATGACCCCGACTGGTGGTACAAGAGGTGCGCCTCCCTTCTGAGGAAACTCTACATTCACGGTTCTACGGGAATCGAAAGGTTGAGAGTCGCCTACGGGGGGCGTAAGAGCCTCGGCCACCGCCGAGAGCATTTCAGAAAAGCTGGTGGATCATCTGTAAGGAAGGCGTTGCAGCAGCTGGAAGCTGCGGGCCTCGTTACAAAGATCGAGCGAAAGGGCAGAACTCTCACTCCAAAGGGGAGAGCTTTAATGGATTCTCTAGCTCACCACATCTTTAAGCAGATGGTTGCGGAGCGCCCTGAGCTAGCGAAATACTTATCTTAATACCACCGATGCTGAGGTGAATTATAATGGAGAGTTACGAGTACGATGAGGAACTCGAGGAGATCAAGCGTAGGAAGCTTCAGGAGTACCAACGCGCTTTAGAAGCTGCGCAGGCAGAGGAGCAGCGCCGCCTAGAAGAGGAGAGGAGGCAGGAGTACCTCAGAAGGATCCTAACGCCTAAAGCGCGTGAAAGGTTGACCAACCTGAGGATGGTGAGACCAGAGCTTGTTGAACAGTTGGAGATTCAGCTCATTCAGCTGGCTCAAACGGGTAGAATTCCACTACCCGTAACTGATGATCTGCTGAAGGAGCTCCTAGCCCGAATCACTGAACAGAAGAAAGAAATAAGGATAAAGTATACGAGAGGCAGCGTCGGTGAACTGTGATGGCGCGCAATAAGCCGTTAGCGAAAAAGCTGAGACTCGCTAGCGCGCTGAAATCCAACTATCAAATCCCTGTTTGGGTTATCGCTAAAACGAGAAGAAGGGTTGTAAGGAAGATTCGGAGGAACTGGCGGAGGAGTAGAATGCAGTTGTAGGGGTGTCGAAGATGGCCGACGAAACAATATATGTCGTACCGTTGAGAGACGCTTTCAGAGCACCGCTCAGTAAGCGGGCGAAAGTAGCGATAAGGGTGCTTAGAGAGTTCATCATGCGCCACACGAAGTCGAAGATCGTGAGTATATCTCCCGAAGTAAACGAGGCGATCTGGTCCAGGGGGATAAAGAGACCCCCCAGGCGGGTTAAGGTAGCGGTAGAGGTACGAGAGGAGGAGGGTGCTAGAATTGCGGAGGTGAGGCTGCCTAAGGAGGAGGGGAGGGAGAGCAGCGCTTGAGCATTGAAGTACTGTATGCCTTCGGTAATCCATACGTCGGAGTCTTTGTAACGGCGAGCGAGAAATGGGCTCTGATACCGGAAAGTGCTCCAGACAAGGTTGAGCTCGCCATACGGCGCAGCTTGGGAGCAGAAGTTGTCCGGGCCACAATCGGTGAATCCCCTCTCCTCGGCATCCTATGCGTAATAAACAGCAAGGGCCTGCTACTCGGAAACCTTGTGAAGGAGGAGGAAGTTGACCGGATTAGAAAGGCTGTCGGCGACGCGTTGGTGGTTGACGTGCTTGACGAGATCAGAGAGAACGCTCTTGGGAACATGATACTCACAAACGACTCGACAGCCATAGTAAGTCCACTTATACCTCCCCCTGCTAGAACTAAGATAGCTGACACTCTCGATGTAGAAGTTGTGCAGATGAAGCTCGGAGGATCAAATTTCGTAGGTGCTCTCGGGGTGGCAACCAACCGTGGAGTACTATTGAGCCCCATACTCAGTGATGACGAAGTGAACACTCTCATCAGTTTGATGAAGGTGCCAAAGGGTGGAATAGGGACGGTAAACCGAGGTAACGTTTTCGTGAAGAGCGGTGTAGTGGCTAACAGTAGGGGGGCTCTGGTGGGATTCGACACGACTGGTATCGAGATGATGCGGATACAGGCGTCCCTCTTTTAACTCAAGGTTAACCTTGACTCGTATTCGGCGAGAACCTCAGGTGGCACAGTTTGAGGCGGTACATAGAGCCCAAGCGGTCTTATTAGCTGTGTCACTTCGCTGGAGAGGCACGTGCTACAAATACTGCTTCTTCCCACGGACATCGCGGAGCACAACGAGCATCTCGTGAACTCCAGGTGGAAGCTGACTCGTAGGACCCCACTACCCCTAACAATATTAGCCACTCTGTCAAGCAGCGGCGACGTCAAGTAGCCTTTAACCTTGATAGCGAGAACAGAGCCGCCACGTAGCAGTTGCTGGACCGTGCCTTCCAGCATCGCTAGTTCGTCCAGCGTACGCTGGGAGGAGAGGGAGAATGGGGAAAGCGCATTGAAACCTGGCGCCCGAGAAAGCAGGTAAACGCGCTCATCGGCTAACGCTGCTGTGATCTTTACCGGCAGACCTCTAATCACCGTACTCCAGAACCTTTTTGCTAGCTCGAGTAAACGGTGCGTGTGAAGTTGCCGATGGTGCAGCAGCATAGAAGCCTCAAAGCCAACGAGCGCTAACTGTGGTTCCAACTCAACGGCATTGTCGACAAGCCCTTTCAAAGCTCTTTTAACAGCTGGTACACGAAGGTTACTGGCGACTCTTTCGGTTTCCTCGGCAACTAGAGTGATAAAGTGGTAGCCATTCAACCCTTTGCTCTTCATTTCCGCATAGAGAGAGGGGAGCGAAAGGGCCACGTGAAGCGGCAATACGTATGCTCCCCCGGGCTCAGGGAGCGGTACTTCCGCCAGGGTAAGACTCGGCACACTTTCGCACCTATTCAGGATAAAGGGTACCGCGCTGTTCGCGAAATTCACTACGCTCCTGGGCAAGTCTAAATCCTCTCTAACCTGGTACACAAACCCTAGGCCGCGCGCTGGAATCTCGTGTTCATGGAGCTCGCGAACAACTAGGGTAACCTTTCCGGGAGGGATTAGACCGTACAGCATTTCGAGTTCCTCAGTATGAGGTTCCTCAAGCACTAAAACAAGTTCAGAAACTACATCAATAAGTCTGCTCAGGATTCGCCCGAGCTTAACACCGCGCGGCACGGCCAGTGCAACAACTTGAGCACCCCTAATTGACCGCGCCGGATCCCTCACGTATATCAAACCCCTAGACTGATAGCTCTTAAACACAGGCGAGATTTTTTCAACTGCGTAACTGAGGGTTAGATCCTGAAGGATGCTTTCCTTCAAGTGCGAGCACCCTTCATCGGCCAGCGATTTAAACGCCAGCACGCTTAAGGTGCGGGGAATACCAATCACGCTAGGTTCTCTGTCGCAGAACATTGCTTCAGCCAGCAGAACCAGCATTTCCCCTCTTACTCCTTCACGCTGTATGCTCGAAAACTTCACAAAAAGTCGCTCCAGGAACGACTCGACGTCGCTGAGTTCTTTCCCACAATTAAGCTTGCGTGCAATCTCACTCACACTCGCTGAGGGGTAGGGAAGACCACGGAAATCGACTAGTGGGGCAGTTTCCACGGTCTTACTCGCGAATTCGGACACTCGCGCAACAATCCATCTCCCCATCTCGGTTAGCTCATACGCGCCGCTCTCGGTAGCTGCTACCAGCCCCAGGTCCCGCAGCTTTCTCAAGTGAAAGTTTAATTTTCCCCCACTAATATTCAACTCATCTGAAAGATCTGAAAAAGAAGTAGGACCTTTTAGAGCTAATGTGAACAATATTTTCAATCTATGCTCATTACTTATACTTTTGAAAAGCTCGGCTAGCTCGCTTAAATCATCCGGCACAGTTTCCAGCCATGTCACCAGAATTTGTCCTTTACCTGCGCGAAGAAGCTCTCAACCTTCGCAAACCATTGCTCGAACGCCGACGGCAATTCAGGGTAGCCTCTGTAGATTGATGCGGATTCGTCCATGAGCGACTTTAGGCGTGCAAGCTCGGGTAGCAGTGATGGCCGTTTAAGCACCCTCACTATTGAAAGGGCTTTTGAGAGCACCGTAGTCAACAGCTCGCCGCGATAGCCTATCGCCGACAGTTCTTCATCCGACACTATCTTGCTGCTAATTATCAGTTCAATATCGTCGTTCGAAAGCCCCTGCAGGTAAATGCGCGCGACGTCGAGAGACGCCTGCTTTATACCGTACGCTTGCAGATACGCCTTCTTGTACGGCCACAGCTTCTCCATTGAGGGCTCGCCCTCCTCGAGGGCTTTCACAATCTGTCTTGACGCATGGAGAGCACTGACAAGTGCCGGTCCAATCCCTCCACCATGAAGCGGGTTAGCGGTGTACGCTGCATCCCCCACTGCCACCAGTCCATTCCAAACGGGGCAGGGAGCGGGGCGACGCGTTGGAACGATCCCTCCACCCGCGTGCAGGATCTTCCCGCCAGCCCTTTCGATGAGGGGCTTGATGTGCTTCTCGAACATCTCCCTCGGGTTCGGAGCGTTAGGACCCATTTTCACGCCTAGCCCAACGTTAACCTCGTACCTCCCCTTGGGGAACCACCACCAATAGCCCCCAGGCGCTATGTTCGTGTCTAGGTATATGTCGGCGTAGCGGGGGTCCTGCTCCACTTCAACCTCAGCTATAACTCTGAAGGCCGCGTTAAAATCCTCGGGGGGTGCCCTGTAGGAGGCCCACCATTCGCTGGGCAGCTTCGTCCTAACAGCTGCGGCTGCGCCCGTCGCATCAACGATAACGCTCCCCCGTATCTCCAGCGTCCCTCCCTTAGCTAGGACCTTGACCCCCTTAACCCAGCCGCCCTCGACTAGCGGTTTTACTGCCGAGTGCCCGGCAAGCAGCGAGGCTCCAGAGTTTACCGCCATCCGTAAGAGTCTTCTCCCAAAAGCCCTCCTATCCAAAGCGTAGCCTCTCCCCCACGCCGTGACGTAATGCCGCTTGCTTGGAGAGTATACGCGTACACCCTCTATGGCGCTTAGCGCGTCCTCCCCTACGCGGGGTGGCTCCAATCCAACCTCCCTGAAGTGGTGCTCCCCTATCGCGTCACCGCATACCTTCTCTCCGATGCTGTCCTCGCCCTTCGATTCGATAATTGCTGTTGAGAGCCCAGCTTTAGCTAGATTGTACGCCGCGAAAAGTCCGGCAACCCCTCCACCGACGACGACGACCTCGTACCTTTCCGACACGCCGCCCCCGTAACGTCAGCATAAATATTATTTATCTCCATCTATGTACGCCAGACGTCGTGCACAGTAGTCTTTAAAATAGATGCCAAATCGTGGTGAGCGATGAGTGGGGTCGTTAAGCCTGTAAAAGGAGATGTCGTGCTGCTGGAGTACACTATAATTGATAAAGCGACTGCGAGAGTACTCGAAACAACCACCGAACAAATCGCAAGGGAGTCGGGCCTCTTCAGCGAAGAAACTAAGTATGGTCCCCGCTTAGTAGTTCTGGGTTCAGGCGAATTACCATCCGGTTTGGAGGAGCTACTTGTCGACGTCGGTGAAGGGGAGGAGCGCGAAATCGAGCTGCCACCTGAGAAGGCGTTCGGTAGGAGGGATCCGGAGAAAGTTAGGGTGATCCCTGCCAGAGAGTTTTCCGCAAGAGGTATCATACCCCGGGCTGGAATGGAGGTAGAAGTGCGGGGTGAGAGGGGCACCGTGATCAGCGTGGGTAGCGGTAGGGTCATCGTGGATTTCAACCATCCGCTCGCTGGGCGGGAACTGGTATTCAAGGTCAAAGTGGTTAAAGTCCTCAAAGGCGCCGAGGAAAAAGCCGAGGCTCTCTTCAAGAAGTACGTGACAATCGATGGGGTAGCACTAAAATTCGAGAATGGAACCGCAGTAGTCACGGTCCCCTTTAACACCCTCTTTTCACCAGAAAACCTCGAGGCACTCAACGCGTTCGCGAGGAGCGTTGAAAACTACGTAAGCGATATTAAAGCGGTAAAACTGGTCTCCACAATACTTGAGCGGAAAACCGAGGAGGCCGGCGCTGAAACACAGTGAGGATAATCGAGGAGGACAAGCGCACAAACAGGCTTAAGTTGCAAATAGAGAGCCCCGAGGATCTCTACTACACCTCACTCATAATCGATGAGGGGGACCTAGTCACCGCCTGGACGACGCGCCAAGTCAGAATCGAGAGAGTTGCTGAGAGCGAAAGGGGGGAGAGAGTACGCGTGAAGCTTACGGTGCAGGTTAAGAAAGTTGAATTCCAACGCTTCAGCGACTCGCTCAGGATACTAGGAGTTGTCGTCGAAGGACCTGAATGGTTGAGCGTAAAAGGATCCCACCATACGATCGGTTTGAAGCCCGGTGATGAAGTCGAGATAGTAAAAACTTCGTTATTGAAGCACCACGAAAGACTCTTGCACCTGGCGCTTACAGCGACACAACTGATCGGTATCCTAAGCTTCGACGTAGATGAGGCAGCCGCGGCTCTGCTGCGCCCCCAGGGCCTTGAAGTAATCGCTGTGATCAACCTACCAAAGCCGGGTAAGGAGGGTAGCCTAAAGGAGCAGCTGAAAACCACCATACGCAACGTTCTTCCACAACTACTAGCATCGCTCAAGTCTAGGGGGGCTAGAGCCGTTGTCGTAGCCGCTCCAAGGTTGGTGCTCGAAGTCTTATCTGAAGTTGGGGTCAGTGCGTCACGCTTCATAGAAGTTTCAGATGGCGGGCTAGCGGGTCTGTATGAGATGTTACGCAGAAATGCTTTGAAGGAGCTCGTCGCAGAGGAAGTTTATTCAACACCGAGGCGCCTTATGAACGAGCTAATCGAAAGGTTAAGCCGAGGCCCCGGCAGGGTTGCGATGGGACTGGAGGAGGTTCGCCGAGCTGCAGAAGCGCGCGCAATCGAGGCACTCCTAATCCTGGACGAAGCTCTGCTGGGCGAGGATAGGGCGCGCGTCTTAACTGTATTGGAAAGTGCAGCCGCCACTGCTAAAAACATTGTTGTTGTACCGCCCAATCTGGAAGGAGTAGAGATGCTTAGAAATAGTGGGGGCCTCGCGGCGCTCCTATACTTTGACGTGGCCCGCTAGGAGCAAGTTGTGTTGCTACGGGAACACGCCCCTCTGTTTCTTCGGCACGATAGCTCAACGTCACGACTTGCACTCCGCTCCCACCTCCTTCAAGGTGCAAGAAAAACTCTTAACATGTGGTCATTGCCAACTTTTCGAAAGAGATGTGCGCTTATGCAGGAATCCCTGTTCCGGTTAAACCAGAGCGGCTGGGTGTAATAGTAGGGAGAGACGGCGCAAACAAGTCCGCTTTGGAGAAGGCGTTTAACGTGATTCTGAACGTGGATTCAAAAACATCAACCGTCTACATCTCACCCATACAGGGGATGACCCCCCTGGAAGTCATGCGCGCTAAGCAAGCGATAGAGGCAATCTCGCTGGGCTTCAGCCTCGAGGACGCACTCCAGCTCAGCGATGAAAACTGGTGCTTCGAAGTTCTCGACTTGAACGAGATGGCGCGAAACGCAGACGACCTAAGGAGGATAAAGGCTAGGATCATCGGTGAAGAGGGAAAAGCACGGAGGAACATTGAGCAGATGGCTCGCGTTAAAATCGTTGTAAGCGAAAAAACGGTCGGCATAGTGGGCGAGTGCGACAACGTTGAAGTTGCCAGGAAAGCCCTCATGATGCTCGTGCAAGGCCGCAGCCATGGGACAGTCTACGGGTATCTTAGAGCTGCTGGAAGGGAATTAAAGAGGAAAAGAATGGAATTGTGGGAAAAGCATGGAGATAAATTTTAAGCCAGCTTCCCCCTCCGAAATCGTAGCGGGGGTGCCCGAGCCAGGTTAAAGGGGGCGGACTCAAGATCCGCTGGCGTAGGCCTGCCCGGGTTCGAATCCCGGCCCCCGCACCATTCCTCACGATGTTAGAGCACGCGTTAAACTGGGTAAAATACGCCTTAATCTACAATCCTGCTGAGGATTGCAAACAGTTTATAAAGGGTTTCGCCGAAGAGGATACAGGCCCCGGTGGTGTAGGGGTTAACATGCCGGCCTGTGGGCTTTTCGGCAGACAGCCGGAGAGCGGCGGCTGACCGCTCGGATAACCCGGGTTCGAGTCCCGGCCGGGGCCCCAAAACGGGTGATGGTTTAGAATAGTCACAACATCTGACGCACTTCCTTTACGCATTTCAACGCTTTGCTAACATCGGCTAGCTCTTCGTCTAATGCAGCGACTCTGGTTCTCATCTTTTCACTAAGCATGTGCCGCAGATCTAAGTAGGTGATAAGGTTTTTGAAAAATACACTACCAGGGCCCTATGGGTCTTGAGGGTTTCGAGCGCGGGGCACGGATGCTCTTCTCCTTCCCTAAAATTCAAGTACTTGTACCTGTGATAGCCGCATTACTTGCCGTAGCCCTTTACGTTCGCTGCAGCATTGTTTACTTGATACATGTAACCGTGCTTCTCCCGCTGCTGCTGAAGCTATCGGCGCCACGCTTGATAACTGCGAAGCGCGCGCTTGGGTTAACACCCTTCTTCATCGCATGGTGCATTCTGGTCACGCTCCTGCGCGGCTATAGTCCCCTGCTACTCACACCCCCTTCACTGCTGCTTTCAACGGTTACACGCTTCGTATCTAACAAGCGTAGCTGGCCTCTAATGATTCTCGCCCTCGCTTTGTCAGCAATTCTTCTGGAGGGGGGCGGCACAATAGCTGTGGCCACACATGTGGCGCTCTCAATAGTAGTCTTGTTATCAATCGAAGTATTCGTCCGCGAGCTAGAGCGGAAGCTTCGAGATTTCGGAGGCCTCGAAGTTTTAATGGCATACCTTAACTACGCGTTAGGAGGATCGAAGGAGCAGCTTGAAGGCCTCCTAACCAGGGTTTCCGTCGAGAAACGCGTTCCAGTGTACGCGCTCGATCTTTTGGATGATAACGGCACGTGGGGCATCATAGTCGTGCCACACGTGCACCCAGGCCCCTTCCGAAACTTCGGAAGCAGCCTTTTGCCACGGATGCTCATTGAAGAGGCTCAGCGGACTGGTATCTTTTGCATGGTGCTTCACGGCGCATCTACGCACTCCGAGGACCTAGCGAGAGCAGAAGATGCCGCGACACTGGTGAAACAGGTTCTCGCGGGTTCCGGCGAAACGCTTAGCACGGGATCCTCCCTGGGGGTCGCTGAGCGGAGTAACGGCATCTACCGCGCAGTGGCGCTGGCTCTCGATGAGGGCTGGTCGCTGGTAATAGTCGAGAAGGTTGACGGAGGGATGGAAGACGTCCCGCTAAGCCTGATGAATGCCATTGGACCCAAGGTGATACTAGTAGACGCACACAACAGCTACGAGTGGTTGCGTCCGAGCCCCACGCTTGAGAATCCGTTAGGGACTTCGCTACTGCAATGCGCAGCATCCGCAGTCTCTTCCGCCAGAGAGCGCGTGACAGATGGCTGGTTCATCGCTGCGGCGCAAAAGCTGGGACGCATTGGCTCCGAGCTGGGGGGAGCCGGCATAGCCGTGCTTCACCTATCACACGCAAGTAGACCCAACCTATTCATCGTATCCTTCGATGCGAACAACATGGTGCGCTCAGTGAGAGATGCCCTTTACGATAAACTGCGCGAATCGAATACTATCGTAATAGCCACAACAACAGATACCCATGAACTCACGGGCATAAGACCTGGATCCACGTATGAGCCACTAGGAGCCAAGCAAGATATTGGAACGTACATCCGCATCATTAACGAACTCACTACTGCTCGTACGCCGCGAAAACTCTTCCGCTACAGATTGCGCGCCTTGGAATTCACGTCGAAATACTTGGATCTCGATAAGCTGCAAAAAATGAGCAGGATAGTGGAAGAAATGCTCACTAAAGCACTCGTAATTTTTGCCTCTTGTTTTGCTACCTTTCTTATCCCATTCATAATTTACTAGAAGAATCTTCTAACTATGGTCCCCCTTAACTTCCAATGGAGCGCCTCCACTGCATCCTATAATTCTAAAAGCCAGTTAGAGTAGATTGAATCGAACTACAGAAGTTGATTGCAAATGCTCCACTGGAAGGAGAGGGGTGAGCGCTGTTATGCTGAACGCTTCTACTTTCTGCGAGAATAACGGCAGAAACCGGCTAGAATAAGGCTCAATCTAACCCCTTAACTTCCAGTGGAACTAGAAAAAGAGGAGATATTTTCCCACATTTCGTATTATTCTGATTTATTCTACCCTTTCCCAATAAACTCTTGGAGATTCAAGATAAATGAATAAAAAGAGTAGAAATAGTGTTTATGCTGCGGAGATTGAACGGTGTAAAATAACCGCCTCTCTTTTATGCGCGCTAACGGGGGTTTCTCGTAAATGGCGCCAAAGGTTAAGATCGAGGAAACGCTACCCTCTGGCGAAAGAATCACGATTACGCTTGAAGGTAGGGAGGTATCTAAGACTCGAGTCTTGCAGATAATGGAGATGCTCAGCATAATGAGTGGTGGAGGAGTTAGCGATGAGGCAGTGGATGAAGAGAGCACAAGTATAAAAGAAAAAGTTTGGAGAATTATACTAGAAAGGTTTGGGGATGGTGCCTGGTTCACGCTGAGGGAATTGTACGGCATTCTAACCGATGAGGAGCCTGAAATGAAGGTTACGACCTTGGCGTCCTATTTGGCAAAATTTGTCTCGGAGGGGCGACTGATGAAGAAGGGTCAGAAGCCGTCAACTCTGTACAGGGTTAGAATGGCCGCGGTGAAGGCTAAAGGTTAGGTGCGTGGTAGTCCAGCGAAGAAGCGCATAACGTCGCTCCTGGTCACGATGCCAGCGATGTTCCCTCTCTCAGCGACGAGGACTGCCGGGAATTCGCCGCGTAGAATTTTAATCACGCTGCTCAGCTTTGCGTTTTTCGGCACAATTGGTAGTGGTTCGGACATCACATCCATTGCCTTCAGCGTGAGAGCCTTCTCGCGATGCTTAAGAAACGCTTCGACGACATCGCGCTCGTGGACTGTCCCTACGACGCTTCCAGCTCTATCAAGCACAGGGATTTGTGAGATACCGTTGACCCACATGAGCTCGACAATTCGATCCAGCTTCTCGTCGATGTACACGTAGATAACCGGCGAGTGCATCACCCTGTCAACTGTTACCTCCTCCTCAAGGTACTCCTTCAATGCGTTGTAGATCTTCATTAACGTTGATAGACGCGGATTTACCGTACCGGCTTCTAGTCTGGCAATAAGCGATTGGCTTACTCCAGCTTTCCTGGCCAGCTCGGCTTGTGTCAAACCGATGCGCCTCCTCAAAGTCTTGAGCTCTTCAGGCGTAATCAGCTCCACATATACGCTATGATTTATGCTTATATAAAAATTCAATCAAGTGCGCATTATTACATTTGTTAATATGATTGCTCTTCGATTCACCTTTCTGCAGGATGAGTAGAAGAAGCCCTGCGCTTACGGATGGTGTGATAAATGGTGGGGCCGCCGGGATTTGAACCCGGGTCCCTCCGCGGCGATTTGCCTACGCGGGCTCCTGGAACGTGAGCTCCCAAGCCGCGCATCCTACCATGCTGGACTACGGCCCCTCAGTGAGTCATGATACCGAGGTTTAAGTGTTACGCTCCTACTTGAACTCCAGCGTTTCGCCTTCATTTGGGAAGTAGGTCTGTACGCCGAGTTGCCGCGTGACGTAATCGATAAACTTGAGTCCAATCTTCTCCTCGCTATGAACGAGAACTAGGGACGCGCCCGGCTTCATGCGCTCAACCGCGCTTAAAAGCTCCCGCTTCCCGCAGTGGGAGGAGAAATCGTACCACTCCATTCTCGCCGCGATGCGTTTCTGAAACGTCTCTAGCTGAAGAACCCCTTCTTCGAGCAGTTTGCGCGCAGGTGTATCCCTCATGATGTAACTGACGAAGAACACCGCACTGCGCGGATCTTCCAGCATCTCCTTAGCGTAGTGCACGGAGGCACCGCCCTTAAGCATCGCTGCGGGAGAGATGATTACCGACGTTTTCTCCAGAGCTCTCCTTCTGTCCTCCCAGCCATTGACGTGAATGGCCTTTTGTACGGCACTTTTGAAGAGCGCGGGGTCCCTCAACTGATCGAGGTTTTCGAGAAGCACTGTGTTCACCCTTCTAGCCATGCCGTCTATGTAGACTGGGTAGCGCACCTTGTGCTTCGCAAGCACGCAGAGGATCTCTTGGGCTCTACCGACCGCGAAGGTGGGTATCAGTACGCTGCCTCCAGAATCCAGGACCTCGAGGAGGTCCCGGACGAAGGCCTTTTCGACAGCATCGCGATTTGGATGGTCGAAGGCGGCATACGTGCCTTCCATCACCACAATGTCCGCATCCTCGAATACCCTCAGGCTCGCGCCCTTCAGCAGGCAAGTGTCAACAGTGTTGAAGTCCCCGGTGTAGAGCAGCTTGCGACCCCCCGCCTCGATTTCAACCATCAAGCTGCCTGGGATATGGCCGGCATTCCAAAATCTAATTAAAACCCCCTTCTCCTCCACTTCAGCACCGGGCTCAACGAGCGTGGCTGAGCGAACCATGGTCTCGACTTGTGGTGTCTCGTAGGGCACGTAGTACTTCGAGAGCTTCATGAAATCGCCGATCAGAATCTCGGATAGATCCAGGGTTGTACGGGTAGCGTAAAGCTTCGGGCGCACGGAGATGTACAGGATAGGTGCAGCGCCGCTGTGGTCCAAGTGGGCGTGCGTTATCACGACCATGTCTAAGTCTGCGGGGCGCACGTGCTGGGGGAACTCCGGTTCGGGTCCGCTTATGTCCACGCCGTAGTCGAGTAGGACTCTGGTGCCATCGACCTCTAGGAGCATGGCGGTTTTCCCAACTCTGCGTCCACCGCCGAGTATCCTTACCCTTAGCATATTCACGCAACGTTATTAAGCACTTTTTAAAGCTGAGCCCCGTGCTGCGAAACGGCGGTTGTGGTTAGCTTTCGATGCGGGTCTAGAGGCATCGTGAACTTAGGCGGTAGGTGGGTACGGCCATAGAAACAGTTGAGGTAAGGGGGGTGCAGGGACGGGGGGTGCTCCGAGGGAATCTCTAGTACGTGATAGATGCCGGTAAGCTATCGGGCTCTGGAGGTACAAACCGGGCTCCAGGACTCTAGGGGTAATCCTCACAATTTTCGTTGCTGAACGTGCTCGATAGCCGCAAGATGCGCACTTGAATCCCTTGTTTCGACCAGCAGATTTCAAGTGCTTGCCGCAGACTGGGCATCTCGGATTCCCCTCTGAAACAAGGGGAGCCGTCTGAAGGACCCTGATACACTCGACGTTTAACGTTAAACCCTTTGAGCGAGGCACAAACCCACCGCATACCTCAACGATGTCACCATCCCTGAGAAGGCGCGCAACCTTCGTTAGGAAGCCTGTTTCCCTGTAAACAACGCATGTGATGCGTCCCGTATCATCGCTTAGAGCAAATACGATATGGCCACCCGGTAAGGTCTTCGCCTCCCCTGAGACGCGGCCCCTGACTGTAGCGGAGTCGTAGGGTCTTACGCGCGCGATCGATTTGCGCTGTGCAAGGTGTTCCCCGGTGGACTGGTTAGTCTTGTATATGAGCGCCAGTTGAGCGCTCCACTTCTCCGCCAGCCTAGGGGCGATAGAGGAAAGGATTAGTGGGGTGAAGGAACGTACTCCAGCTATCACGGGATCAGGGCCCCGGGGAGTGGCTAGTACTCTACCCGAGGAGTAGTCAACGTTCGAGTAGGTGAGAGGCCGTAGCAGCTTATCGAGCTCTACAACGTCTTGCTCTATACTCTTGCACCGCTGGCCTGACGTGGGGGGCCTGTAGAGGGTTAACTCGTAGCTGTAGTAGCTCATGCTGAAAGCTCCTATGCTTGCGGCCGCACCGATGACGCCTCTACCCTTAGCGTTACCAATTATTCTCGCCTTCATTTTTTCGAGAACCTTTACGACTATTTTGGGGGGAATGAGTTCGGAAAGAGCGCGCAAGTAGACTTCCTTCAGGGTGTCAATAGGGCCCGCGAGCAGCACGGCTGTTGGATCCGTCTTACCGTGCCTGTACGCGTACCTTTCCAGGTACTCCTCAACAAGCTCCGCGACCCCGTCGACCTCAGCTGACGTGGTAAGGTGAATAGAGACAGCGCCGTTGCCGCGCGTCTTAAAGGGTACGTTTGGGTTAAGCCTGACAAGGTACGGGAAATCTATGAACTCGTAACCGCGCCTTACAAATTCAGCTACGAGGAGGGCGCCGAGGTATGTTGTACACATTCCCCAGGGGCTGTCGGTGTCATCGATGCCTACGTGCAGCTCGGTTGGCACCTTTCGAAGCCCTCCACAGCGATTATGGTTAACGTGTGTCGGACTTTTTCAAGGCGCCTCAACTTGTTCGTTACTACTTCTCCTAGCAGCTCTTGCCGGTCAACGCTGACCTTGGCGATGACGTCGTATATGCCGAAAACAATGTAGGCTTCAACCACCTCCGGGATTTCCCTAAGCTTCTCTAGCACCTCTCTTTCGGCACCGACTTCAGTGTTGATCAAAACGTAAGCTACCGGCACAGTTATCCTGCTAAAACCCAGCTATATTAACTCTATCAATGGCGGGGTCGTCAGCCGGCCGTAGCCCGCCTTCGGTTTTAGCGGGATCCATCTTTGGCCCACCCGGGTCTCAGTGCAGGGCCTCATAGACCCTGTTAGGCCCTCAAACCGCGGGTCGGCCGTTTCAACCTCCTCCCACATTCATCAGCAGGAAAACCCCCGTTGCCGGGGGCTTACTGCCTCATCTTCATCAGAGTGGGGAGGGTATCGTTTCTGTGCCGTTGCCTGGGGATTCCCCCCACCGCTTTGCAGCGGCGCGGTCCTGCACCCTTGGCGGAGCTTCCTCAGACCCCTTTAGGGGTCCGACACCCGCTCACCGGCTGACGACCAAGTCTTTAGCTCTTTGAAGGAGTGATAAATTTATCGGTAGTGGGGCGGACGAGTTAACGGTATTAGAAGCCCATTAAGGCTGGCCGCTCGTAGAGCTGAGGGTAAACATTTTAAGCCGTAGTAGTCCTGCACTTTGCCCGGCGGGAAAAGCCCTGGGGGGCTGCCCCTCCCCTGAGCCGCAAACGGGGCATACGGCGGAGGGCGTCAACTCCGAGGAACGGTGCATGCGTCACGCCGTTGGCTGCACCCGTACCAGCTGTGAGCGCCGGTCCCCGCGGACGGTGGCTGGTGGTAGGCTCCTCGGAGGAGGAGCTGAACCACGAACTGCCGAACCGGGTTAGGCCCGGAAGGGAGCGGCCCTATGGCGGGGTCGCCGTGTTGCGGGGGGTGCCGGTGTAAGCTGGAAGGTGCAGAGGCGGCGTGATGGCACGCGCCTCCTCGGGGGAGGCCGCCGGGCGCTATTTCTTCGCGGGCCCCTGGCTTGTGGAGGAGGGGTAGCGGAGTGGCATGGGAAGAGAAATTGAAAAATGAATTTAAATTCAAATAAGAAGGTCGCTATGTTTAATCAAATTCGCTTTCTTCTCGCTTCTCCTCTTTTTTCTCCTTCTCTTTTCCCTCGAGTTTAGAAGCGGCGATGATATCGTCGATCCTCAGTATCATTATGGCTGCTTCGGTGGCCGCTTTAATTGCCTGCAGCTTGACGGATAGCGGTTCTACAACTCCGAGGGACCACATATCAGCTACCTTGCCCTCGAAGACATCGACGCCGTACTTCCAGCCCTCCGGCTTTTCGTGGGCTGCGCGCAGCTCGGCGAGCATGTCGATCGGGTCCAGGCCCGAGTTCTCGGCTAGCGTCCTTGGGATCGACTCGAGAGCGTTCGCGAAAGCCTCAATGGCGAGCTGCTCTCTACCTCCAACCTTAGATGCATAAATCCTCAGCTCCTTAGCTAGCTCAGCTTCAGGGGCTCCGCCTCCCGGCAGGATGTAGGGCTCCTCGATCACGTCTGAGACAACACTAAGGGCGTCAATCAAGTTTCTTTCGGCCTCGTCTACAGCCCTCTCGAGACCTCCTCTGACTAGGATGCTGACGGCTTTGGGGTTGGGGCAGCCTTCGACGAAAACCATCTTCTCGTCAGCCACCTTCCTCTCCTCAACCAGCTCCGCGTAACCCAGCACATCGGGGCTGAGCTCCTCGATCTTAGTCACGATCTTGCCTCCGGTGGCTCGCGCTAGCTTTTCCATGTCGCTCTTCTTCACTCTCCTAACTGCTAGGATGCCAGCCTTCGCCAAGTAGTACTGAGCCAAGTCGTCAATACCCTTCTGGCAGATCACCACATTCGCACCAGCAGCCTTAATCTTCTCCACCATGTCTTTTAGAAGCCTGGCCTCCTCATCGAGGAACATTTTCATTTGCTCTGGGCTGTTGATCCTTATCTCGGCGTCTATCTCTGTCTTCTCTACTTCGAGTGGAGCGTCGATCAAAGCGATCCTAGCTTTCTCAATTTTCTTCGGCATGTCAGGGTGTACGACCTCCTTGTCTATGATGACTCCGTAGACAAGCTGAGTATCAAGGAATGATCCACCCTTTTTCTTAATCAGTTGTATGTGGTCGATGTCAGCGACGATCTTCTCGTCTCGTTTCTCCGCTATCTGCTTCACTGCCTTAACTGCGACCCCTGCTAGGTACTCCCTGAACGCCGCTATGGCTTTACCCCTCATCGAAGTCATCGCCACTTTCTTCAGAGTTTCATCATCATTAATGTCGACCTTAACAGCGAACCTCCTTAGTACCTCGCTGGCCTTCTCGAGCGCCTTCTTGTAGCCAGCCACGATAACGGTCGGATGTAGGTTCTTCTCTAGCAGCTTTTCGGCCTCCTTGATTAGCTCACCAGTAACTATAACCGTAGTCGTCGTTCCGTCGCCTACTTCATCGTCCTGAGCCTTCGCAATTTCGACCAGAAGTTTCGCGACGGGGTGCTGAACGTCCATCTCGTCGAGAACTGTTGCCCCATCGTTCGTAATCGTTATATCGCCCAGGCTATCGATCAGCATCTTATCCATCCCTCTCGGGCCTAAAGTCGTCTTGACGGTTTCCGCGATTGCCTTCGCGACCATGAAGTTCAGCATCATTGCTTCGCGCCCGGTTCTTCGTGAGGTCCCTTCCTTCAAGACGAGTACTGGTACGCCACCGATCTGTGCCAACTGTGCGGTCTGAGCCGCCATAGTTCCTCAGCGGGTGGGTTTATCATTTCTATATATACATTTTGCTATATTTTGTCGAAAAACTGTGGGCATTTCGTTTAACCGCTTAAGAGGAGGGTCTCTCTCCCAGAAAACCCTGCACTCTGGAAAGCACAACCTTTAGCGCTACATCTATGTCCTCCGCTTTCACCGTGTGCCTGTTGGCGTGGCGCGCCATGTCAACCGAAACGCGTGCAACTTCTCTTGCAAATTTCTCAACGATTTCACGAAGCCTCACTGCAGCGTCTTCACTGACCCTGTACCCTCCTTCTTGGTGGATTATCCTCTCGATGGGTGCCAGTGGAATTTCGTAGGATCCCTTGCCTCTTCTACCCACAAGGCGGCGTAGCATTGACCCATGAAAAACCTTACGTGGGGTAAGCGTTCGCCGCCCCCTACATTTCGACGCTTGATTCGTTAAACAACCAGAGGCTAGCTCTACCGCTTTTCAAAGCTGCAAAGATGAATAATCTAAGGTGGTTGCTGTAACGCAATGCTTATAATCGCATTGCCGGTGAGGGGATCGCAAAGCTTAGCAGCTGCGGTGTTCGGATGCTAGGAGAAGATCCAGCGCTTCTGAGGGCGAAGCTCGAGGACCTAAAGAGTAGGTTGAAATCCCTAGAAAAGGAGATAGAAGAATTAAAAAATAATAGAGATTCCCTGAATGAGGAAGTGAAAAATATATCCGTATCAATAAGGCAATTAACAGTAGAGTATAGAAGCTTAAAAGAGGAGTACCTGAAGCTCAAGAGTTTAAAGGATGAGATCTTCAACGAAGTGCAGAAGCTAAAAAGCGAGCGGAGTCAATTAAGAGAGGATGTAGCTGCGCTAAGCGGCGAACTAACCATACTGATGAATGAGGTGAAAAATCTCCGCGAAATCATGGGTCGAAGGAGAGCTGACGTTTTCGAGCTTAGAGAGAGGTTGGAGAAGCTTGAATGGGAGTACCAGACACGGCCTCTAGAGCCCGAGGAAGAGAAGAGCTTTGTCGAAAGGATTCGTGGCACTGAAACCCTGCTCAGAGCTGCTGAAAGGTATAACGAATGCTTAAACCGTATTCGCAGCCTAAGGACGTTGGTATCGGAGAAGAGGAAGCGCATAAACGAGTTAAATACAAGAATCAAAGAGTTGTCACAAAAGTATCTTGAGGTTAAGACAAAGTTCACAGAGATAAGGAGTAAAGCGAACGAAATGAGATCCAGGTTAAGCGAGTTGATAGAAAAGAAGGAAGCATTAAGAAGGAAAGCGGACGAATACCATAATAAACTACACGAGAAATTCAACGAAATGAAGAAAGTTAAGGAGGACATTGAGAGGACGGCCATCCTGCTAAAGGCGGCTGAGCTATCGCAAGTACTAAGCCGCAGGCGTATGGAGTTGTACGAGCAAGCTTTGAAGATCCTTGAAAGGTATAGGCAAGGTGAGAGACTCACACTCGATGAGTTTAAGTTGCTCATGGAATTCGGCTTGCTTGAACATGCCGCGACTACAGGTAGCTCTTGACCTCACGGATTTAGAAAAGGCCTTATCGGTGGCTTCGAGAGTAGCCGAAGTGTGCGATCACGAGCTGATTTTACTGGAGGCGGGAACTCCGCTGATTAAAGCCTTCGGGATGGCGGCCATTCGACGGCTGGCTGAGGCGTTCAGCGACATACCGGTAGTGGCCGATATGAAGATAGCGGATGTAGGCGACCTAGAGGCTGAGCTGGCAATATCGAGTGGGGCTAGGTACGTCACAGTCTTGGCGCAGGCCAGCGACGAAACGATAGCCTCCGCTGTGGAGGCGGCTCACCGGCTTGGGGGCAAGGTGATTGTGGACTTGATGGCTGTGCTGAGGGATCCAATCTCCCGAACGGTCGAGTTGCTCAGGAGGGGTGTCGATGCTGTGTGCTATCACGTGCCGATAGACGTTCAAAGAGCGCGGGGGATTGGAGCTGGGGGATCCATTGGTATGGTAAAGGTGCTAAAAACAATTGGGGTTAGGGAGGTCGGAGTGGCGGGTGGCATTACACCTGAGAATGCAAGGGCGCTAGCCGAAGCCGGCGCCGATGTACTGGTAGTGGGAAGGTACGTGTATTCCTCTCAGGATCCGGGACAAGCCGCACAAAGTATTCTAGCTAGTTGCGCTACCGATTGTTAGCTGGTTCTTATTTTCTCGCTGTGTTCCACTATCCTACTCTCTATATCTTCTAGGAACATTTGGAGGGCCTTCAACCTATTTTCAAGTTTATTTTTCATTTCAATGAGTTTCTCCTTCTCACCCCTCTTCTCCTCCTCGCTCGCAATGCCTAGTATTATTTCTACATCTATTTTCTCTAGATCCTCGTTGACAGCTCTCAATAAACTACTCACTTTGGAGATTCTCTCAAGGAGTTTCACCTTAATCTTCTCCCACCCATCCATTACCCGCTTCACTCTGTTCGAGTAATCACTCCAGAGGTTATCCAATTCGTCCAGCTCCCTTTCAAGCTCGCGCCGAGCCTCAAACTCTGAGGGCAAGAGCGCCTCCTCGCTCATAACGCTTCACCGGACATTTGCTCCAGACGTTTAATCCTCTCCTCGAGCTCCTTCTTCATCCGCTCGTAGACTTCGCGGCTAACCTTCCCCTCTTTAAATAACTGCTCGAGCTTCATCAGGCCTAGACGGAGTTTCCCTATCTCCGGCTTAGCCTCGGAGACCTTCACACGCTGAATGTGGGGTGTGACAAGGCGCTCAGCGCTCTTAAGGGCTATCTCGAGATCCTCCCTCCTTTTCCGGTAGTCGTTCAAGTTGGATTCAACCTCTTTTTTAAGCTCCTCGTAAGCTGCTGACGATATTCTCCCAGTGTCCAGGAGCAATTTGAGGTTGTTAAGCAGCTTCTCGTACATGCTGGCTACCTCGCTCAATGCTCGAACCGTATGAGTGCCAGTCATGCTTACCTCCTCCCACATCTTGACCAACCTCCGGGCTCCCTCTTCATAGGAGGCCCATTTTTCGTTCAATTGCACTGCTAGAGCCTCAACAGTCTTCAGTTCCTCAATAACCTTTTCCTCTAGCTCTTCAGTACCCTTCTCAACCAACGGACGCTCAAGGACTTGCGTTTCAACACGAGTTGGTACTTCCTCCGGCGGGGGAGGGCGTTCAACAGGAGGGTGCATAACAGCTGCTGGCCCGGCTCTGATAGTTGCTCGCTCGGCGTAAAATTGGCACTCTCTGTAGTTAGCTAGGCAGGGCATTAAACCGGGGTCTACTCGACCCCCTAGCACTTCACACATGAACCTGCCTTCACGATCCCTGAACAAGTACGGGCATACGCTGCTCAATTCGGCTCAGCAAATTAGCCTACGATTGCTTTTTAGCTTTAACGTTGCGAAAGCCCCTGCTCGATGCTAGGCTTAACGCCCTTCAGCCAGGAAATACCTTTTACTCCTACGCTTACACTGAAGCATGTGAAACGAGTAATAACGCTGAAAGACGCATTAAGAGACTTCCTAAGGGACTCTGGATTGAGCCTGTCAGACCTACTTTCAGTAATGGATGAGGATCCTCGCGGGATAGTCGAATCTCTACTCAGGAGGGTCGATATCAGCGAGGAGGAAGCTGTACAACTAGAGCAGCGGTACTCGCCACGGCAATTAAACCTCTTAATACTAGTTCTCCACATCTTCTACTATAGCAACCCGAGCGGCTACTACAAGGGCTACCTAATCTACCCACCGAGGGATCTCGTAGTAGGAGCTACAGGGAAGATCACGCGGGAGGGATTGCACCTGATATTGAGAAGCTTGGGATTAACGCCTGGTCTAGGTGCCTGAGTTGGTAAGAGCACGAAACGTGGCGCCGGGGCCGGGATTCGAACCCGGGCGCCCCGAAAGGGGCACCGGCTTTCCCGTTTTTAACGGGTCTCAAGGCCGGCGCCTTGGTCCACTCGGCCACCCCGGCGCAAATACGATCGTTAATGCTTTTTAAGCTGATCGGAGCGTAAGTGGCGTTGAACGAGTCTCATAATCGGATGTATGCTGGATTAGAATAATATATGAGTTAAATAAAAAATCATTATGTTTTACTTCTACTTGATCTCTATTTCAACTCTCACGGTCTTTGGTACGCGGATCCTCATTAATTGCCTCATTGCTCGCTCGTCAGCGTCCATGTCGATTACTCTCTTGTGAATTCTCATTTCCCAATGGTCGAAAGTGTGGTAGCCTTGACCGCTGGGGGCTTTGCGAACAGTGACTAATAGCCGCTTCGTGGGGAGCGGTATTGGTCCTCGCATTCTAACGCCTGTTTTCTTAGCGATGTTCTTTATCTCCTCGCAGACCGAGTTGAGGTCTTCGACGGAGGTGCTAGAGAGTTTGATGCGTACGATGCGAGGCATTGCCTCTAACCTCGACTTTACTGCGCTTTGGCTGGAACTACGTCGATTACGACGCCAGCGGCGATCGTTCTGCCAGAGTCTCTTATCGCGAATCGACCTAGCTGCGGTAGATCGGAGTACTTCTCCACTACGACGGGCTTCAAAGGCTTGAATCTTACTATAGCTGCGTCGCCTTGCTTGATAAATGCCGGGTTCTCTTCCACGGCGGCGCCAGTCCTGGGATCTAGCTTCTTCTCGATGGCTGCGAATCTAATAGGTACGGTTGCTGTGTGAATGTGGAGAACCGGTGTGTAGCCAGCGGCGATGGCTGTTGGGTGGAAGAGCACGTATATCCTGCCAACAAACTCCTCGGCCACTGTTGGCGGGCTCGTGGGATGTCCAGCAACATCACCCCTCTTGAGCTGTGCGCGTTCAACACCCTTCACGTTGAAGCCGATGTTGTCACCGGGGATCGCCTGATCGATCCTTGTGTGGTGAGTTTCTATGGACTTTACCTCACCCTTCACGTTTGGTGGCATGAAGACCACTACATCGTTGACCTTGAGGACGCCGGTTTCCACCCTACCCACAGGTACTGTGCCCACTCCCTTTATGGAGTACACATCCTGAATCGGGACTCTAAGCGGCTTATCGATAGGTCTTGTGGGCTCTTCAAGAGAGTCGAAGGCCTCCAGTAATGTGGGACCATTGTACCACGGTGTTTTGTCTTTGCTCAACTTGGTTACGTTGACTCCCTCCCACGCGGAGACAGGGATGAAATGCACTTTGTTTATGTTGTAACCGACCATTCTAAGGAGCCTGCTAACTCCGTTCTTCACTTCCTCGTACCTCTGCTGGCTGTAGTTGACTGTATCCATCTTGTTGATGGCGACCATTATCTGGTCGACGCCCATCGTCTTGGCCAGGAACGCGTGCTCCCGCGTCTGGCCGCCAGGGCTCATGCCAGCCTCGTACTCGCCCTCCTTAGCGCTGACGACCAGCAACGCGCAATCAGCCTGGCTGGCGCCCGTGACCATGTTTTTAACGAAGTCCCTGTGCCCCGGCGCGTCGATAAGGGTGAAGAAGTATTTATTAGTTTCGAACTTGTAGAACCCTAGGTCGATTGTAATACCCCTTTCCCTCTCTTCCTTCAATCTATCGAGAACCCAAGCAAACTTGAATGTTTCTTTACCTAGCTTTTTCGCCTCCTCCTCATACTCTCTGATTGTTCGCTCGTCTACAGTCCCCAGTTCATAGAGAAATCTACCCATCAGCGTTGATTTACCGTGGTCGATGTGCCCGATGACCACTAAATTAAGATGAGGCTTCTTCTGTGCACTCGCAGAGCTCATACTCCCACCTTTGCGGTGAATGCCTTTAACATTCGTTTATAAAGTTTCTGTCGCGACTGCAACTGAGTAAGGATCTCTAAGTCAGTTATAGCGTGTAGTTACCCGTGGGACTGCCTTTTAGCCGTGAGTATCTGATGCAGGAGCGACGCGATTCTATCGAGAAGTGCGTTCGCCCAAACGGCGTTCGCGATAAACCAAGCGGAGAATGTAATCTGCATGTAATCCCACGGTGCAGGGGCGAGTGCGACAACCGGGTCGCCGGTCACCCTCCAAAGCAGTGTGAGGAGGATGGGCCACGCAACAATAGATACGGCCGACGCCTTCATCCTCTCGAGGTCGGCCTCCCTCCTCAACTTATCTATCCTAGCTTGCTCCCTCTGCACGCGTTCGTAGAGCTTCATATCGCGGCTCTGAATAGCCCTTCGCCTTCGCTCCTCCCAGGACTTTACTTCAACTTCTATCTTCTCGAGCTTTGCCTTATTAACGACCAGGCGGCTTACAGCCCTCAACAGAGCGAATAGGGCGTAGATCAGGGCTGTAGCCGCGATTACGGAAAAACTCCCACTGAAGAGTTCGCCCACCTGCACGCTTCTCTCAGCCTTCAAAGTTTTTAAAGCTAGAGTAGCGCACCTCGCGATGCCGCGGCCGTCAATAAGGAGAAGCAAGCGGAAGCTCGTGCGCACACCCGGTGGCAGGTTAGCGTTGCACGTGGTCGATAAGAGGTGCGACTACCCCAAGTGCGCCCTGTGCAAGCGTCCGCTGCATGGCTTCCCCAAGATGACCTCGAGAGAAGAGCGGAGGGGTCATAGGCCTCCCACCAGAATTTACAGCGGCTATCTGTGCCCCACATGCCTGAGGGTTGCGCTGAAATCAGCTGTCGATGCTTTATACGCATCAAGGTAGGGTCATGAGGCGCTTAACGGTAGCGGTCAGCGGTAAACCCGGGACTGGCAAGACGACCTACGCAAAGCACATTGCTCAGGTCTTCAACCTCAGGTACATTTCGAGCGGAGAGCTGTTTAGGCGAATCGCGCATGAGCGGGGCCTCGATTTGGTTGAACTCCACAGGCTGGCTGAGCTGGATGAGAGTATTGATAGAGAGGTTGACGCGCGCTCTCTCAAAGAGGCTGAGCGGGGAGGGGTTGTCATAGAGGGCCACTTAGCTGCGTGGCTCCTGCGCGAACGCGCAGACTTGAGGGTCGTGCTAATGGCTCCCTTAGAGGTGAGGGTCGAAAGAGTCGCGAAAAGGGAGGCTAAGCCAATCGCTGAGGTTGAGAGGGAGGTGCGTACCAGGGAGTTAAGCAACAGGGCTAGGGCTCTCAAGTACTATGGAGTCGATATAGAGGATCTTTCAATAGCGGATATCGTGATCAATACGGCAGCTCTCGATGTCGAAGGGGTAAAAAGAGTGCTAGAAACTTTCGTGAGAGAATATTTGCGGCTGCATCCCGATAAAGCGTGACCACCGGCACGGACCGATTACGCACCCTCCAGCGAAGTCACGGACCGGTCTTAAACCTTGAGCTGGAGATGCCGGGCTCGAGGTCATCGTGTTCTTCTCAAAGGTGTAGCCTTGATTGAGCTTGGCTGGTGCGACCACGGTGTTAGGAGATACGTGCGAAGTGGCTAGGACAACGCAGAAACCTTATAAAAGATCAGCCTAAAGCTCGAAGCGAGTCCGGATGGTGCGCTTCAAACAGGTCGAAGAGATAGCCAGGATAATGAGGAACGTAGAGCAAGTGCGTAACATAGGGACTCTAGCGCACGTAGATCACGGGAAGACGACGACTTCCGACTCTCTACTAATGGCAGCGGGCCTTCTCAGCCCTAAGGTTGCTGGTAAAGCTCTAGCTCTCGATTACGTGGAAATCGAGCAGCTGAGGCAGATGACGGTAAAGGCGGCTAACATTTCGCTTTACCACGAGTGGAGGGGTAAGCCCTACGTGATCAACCTTGTGGATACGCCCGGCCACGTGGACTTCACGGGCCACGTTACCAGAAGCCTTAGGCTGATGGACGGTGGGCTCGTAGTGGTTGACGCTGTGGAGGGCGTGATGACGCAGACAGAGACTGTTGTGAGGCAGGGGTTGAACGAGTACGTGAGACCCTTACTCTTCATAAACAAGGTGGACAGGCTGATTAAGGAGCTCCGTCTGAGCCCCCAGGAAATACAACAGCGGTTCGTGGAGATAGTGCGCGACTTCAACGTGCTTGTCGAGATGTACGCCGACCCCGAGTTCAAGGACAAATGGAAAGTGGATTTTAAGAAGGGTCAGGTGGCTTTTGGAAGTGCCCTCCATAAATGGGGCTTGACGGTACCCATAGCGGTTGAGAAAGGTGTAAAATTCGATTACATAATCGACGCCTACGAAAAGGGGTACCACGATCAGCTGGCGAACGACTTCCCGCTTCACGTTGCCCTACTCGACATGATCGTTGAGCACGTACCCAATCCGAGGGAGGCGCAGATGTACAGGGTTCCCAAGCTGTGGAGAGGCGACCTGGATGGGGAGATCGGCAGAGCGATGCTGGAGTGCAACCCAGAGGGCCCGCTAGTGATAGCCATCAGTAAGGTAGTGGCCGATCCCCACGCTGGTTTCGTAGCGACCGGCAGGGTCTTCAGTGGAACAGTAAGGCCGGGTGACGAAGTATGGCTTCTCAATGCGAGGGACGGCGGTAAGGTTCTCCAGGTCAGCCTGTACATGGGACCCTACAGGGAGAAAATCGATGAAGTGAGCTCTGGAAACATCGTAGCTTTACTAGGGTTGGAGAAGGCAAGGGCGGGTGAAACTGTAGTCGACATCAAGTACAAGGATTCGATGGTCCCGTTTGAGCGGATGAGCTACATCAGCGAGCCGGTAGTAACTATCGCTGTGGAACCAAAGAGGAGCAGCGATCTACCCAAACTCGTCGATTCACTGAGAAAGCTCGCCATCGAGGATCCCACCCTAAAGGTCTACATAAACGAGGAGACCGGTGAATACCTAATTAGCGGCATGGGCACCCTGCACTTGGAAATCGTTCTCTGGGACCTGAAGCAAAGGACTAGTCTAGACATCATCACGTCGCAGCCAATCGTTAGGTACAGGGAGACAGTAAGGAAGCGCGGCAACGTGTTTGAGGGCAAATCGCCAAACAAGCACAACAGGCTCTACATCTACATTGAGCCTCTGAACGAGGAAACCTTGAAACTCATGCAGGAGGGCAAAGTGTATGCAGACCAGGAGTGGAGGGAGCGGGCTAAACTACTGAGGGAGTACGCCGGCTGGGATACTGACGAGGCTAGAGGGATCTGGGACATCGACGAGAACTTCAACATATTCGTCAATAGGACGACCGGCGTCCAGTACCTGCGAGAGGTGGCTGACACGATAGTTCAGGGCTTCCGCTGGGCTATGCAAGCTGGGCCACTAGCCCAGGAGCCCGTAAGGGGGGCCAAAGTGGTTCTCGTCGATGCTCAGCTCCACGAAGATCCAGCACATAGGGGGCCTGCCCAGATAATGCCAGCCACCAAGAACGCTATCTTCGCCAGCTTCATGGATGCTGCACCAACGCTCCTCGAACCCATTCTAAAAATCGAGGTGCGAGTCCCGCAGGAGTGGCTAAGCGGAGCGTTAAACGTTTTGAATAAGCATAGAGGAAAGATCTTAAACTTGGAGCAGCGCGGCGTGCTGATGAGAGTGCTCGGGGAGATACCAGTCAGCGAGTCCTTCAATCTAGCTGATGAGATGCGCGAAGCCACGCAGGGAAGAGCTTTCTGGGCCACAGAGTTCTCGCACTGGTATCCAGTCCCCCAGTCGGTTCTCACGGACTTAATCATGGAGATCCGGAAGCGAAAAGGGCTCCCGCCACGCTTACCCACGGTTGAAGACTATGTCACACTGTAGCCGATTAAGACGTACCTGCGAGGAGAGCTCGTCAGGCGGTACGCAAGGGACGCCTTAGAACTTTCCCACTAACTACCTGGGGCTAGCTACGCTCAGCTGATCAACCATCAGTAAAGATCGAACGGGTGGCGGGCCCGCCGGGACTTGAACCCGGGTTTTCCGGCTCCGAAGGCCGGCGCCTTTCCATGCTAGGCCACGGGCCCCCTCAACAGCACCGTGGCGATTGGCTTATATAGAGTTATCGACAGAGGCCGGTGAAGGTGCACGAAAAATGAGCTCTACACTCAACTTGCTCAGAATCTCAGTGAATAAGCAAGTACTAGTGAAACTTAAGGGTGGCAGAGAGCTGAGAGGGGTGCTAAAGAGCTTCGACTCTCACCTCAACTTACTACTCGAGGAAGCAGAGGAGGTTAAGGAAGGCCGTACACGTAAGCTGGGGCATGTCGTAGTTAGGGGGGATAATGTGATCCTCATAAGCCCCGCAGCATGATATAAGGGTGGTAACTGTGGTGAAGGGAACCACGTCTTTCGGTAAGAGAGGAAGGAAGAAGACCCACATCAGATGCCGCCGATGCGGTCGGCACAGCTACAACGTAAGGAAGCGCTACTGCGCGGCATGCGGTTTCGGTAGATCCCGCAGGATGAAAGAGTACTCGTGGCAGAACAAGAAGCTTAACCGTGTCAGAATAGTGTAACTCGGGTCGCAGTGATGAGGGTTCTCGTTAGAGTAGAAGTCAGGCCGACTGAGGACAAAGAAAAAGTCGCTAGGGCCGTTACGAATCTCTTCGACGTAAAACTCACTGAAGAGCAAGTGGGGGAGGGCACTTTCCTAGTAGGGGAGGGTGATGCAAGCAGCTTAGTCAAATTCAGGCGCCTCCTCTTCGAGCAAAGGATCCTCGATGCCGCGCGCACATTCATGTTGAAGGGCTTAACAGCCAGCGGGTTTACGTTCTACATCAATAAGCAGGCCGCGTACGTCGGCAAAGTCAGTTTCTGTACATACGAATTCGAAGAAAGCCCCTTAGGACCGATAATTGTTGAGGTGAACTGCGAGGATCCGGAGGCAGCAATACTCTGGTTAACTCCTCGAACAGTGCAAGGGGTACCAGTCGAGGAGATTACAAGCCCTCCAGATCCATAGTCTCCGCGGCGATTACTGCGAGCAACTTTGATCGAAGCACAGGACGGACTTACGAGAGATTATTAAACCATATTGTTAATCCATTCATATAAAGTCTTCGTAGTTCGAGCTGCAGTAGATCTCTAGCCAAAAATGTTTCCTTGAATATACTGCGTGCCTCACTTAAAAGTTGAGATAAATCACCTTCACTATACCTGTTGCTAAAGTGGGTCAAAAAGAGGAACTTTACACTTGCTTTTTGAGCCGTTTGTGCGGCGTCCACGCTAGTCGAGTGGAAACTGTTCTCCGCCTCGTTCACGTGTCCGGATGAGAACGTTGCTTCGTGGATGAGTAAATCGGCATCTCGAGCAGCCTCTACTAAGGTGGTGCAGGGTGTGGTATCGCCGCTGTATACAATCTTTAATCCCCTTCTGCTCGGACTCACTACTTCGCTCGGATGAACGACTCTACCATTAGGTAGCGTTACAGGGTAACCTTGAACTAGCCTCGTCCTTTCTGGGCCAGGCGGTATCCCTAGCGCTTCTGCTCTGGCGGCATTAAATTCCCCGGGTAGGGGGTCCTCAACTATCACGTAACCATAGGCTTCGAGCCCGTGCATTACCGCTACCGCCTTTACTGTGTATCCCTCCCCCCTGAAAGCTAACTTATCGCGCGCACTTACAAACACTATTTCGTAGTTCAACTTACCGCGAAGTCGCAGGGATTCGAGAAACGCTAGCAGGTCTTGCGGGCCGACGACTGTTAGAGGTTTGATTCTACCCCAATTATTGAGCGATTCTAGTAGGCCGGGCAGCCCGTACACATGGTCGCCGTGCAGATGCGTTATGAGAATGGCTGAAAGCTTGTTAACTCTCAATCCAGCAGTCAGAATTCGGTATTGAACACCTTCCCCGCAGTCGAGCAGGAGGAATTCGTTGCGAATCCTCACTAGGATGCCGGGTAACCACCTGTTCTTCGTGGGAGATGAAGCACCAGTGCCCAGAAACGTCACGCGCGCGGACCCCTTAACCATCGCTCCTCCTCACCACCGTAAAATATCTCGTGAGCTTACCATGGACGCGTACAGGGTACGCTTCTATGTGGAAGCCCTCTTCGCTCAGGTTGAGAGGGGAGGGTAGGACCAGCGCGTAGACTGCATCGCGCGCGGTTATACGGACTCCTTCGTTCAGCATTGATCGAGCTAGCCCCAGTGAGGGTTCCGTCGTAGCTAGAATTCGACCGTAGGGTGGGTTTGTAGCTATGGCTCTGAAAGCTCCGGCTCTGAAGGGGGGACGTGTAGCATCTCCCACGACGATATGACCCCGCGCGCTGCATGAAAACAACGCTAGGTTGAGACATGCGCCCTTAGCCGCGCGGAGATAGATGTCTAAGCCGACCGCTTCCAAACCCCTCAGACAAGCTTCTACCACGACGGTTCCCGAACCGCAGAAAGGGTCGATGAGAGGGCTACGCCAGCCAGTTAAATTGACTAGAATCCCTGCATCTTCAGGCGTCAGGGAGGCTGGGTGCTTGAAAACCTTGAACCTCTTAGATCTCAACCTATGCCTGTCACCCCTTAAATCGAGAACCTGTATTCCGAGTACTGCAGCGTCCTTCGAGGTGATTAAACGTATATTCACATCTGGAGCTTCTAAATCGACTCTAAAGCTACCTTCCAGCGACTCAATAATACCTTCAGCCACGCACGTGGCTAACTCCATCGAGCTGATGGAGGGGTAACCCCCTAACTTTCTAACAGTAACAGCGAAGGATCTATTTTTTAACTCGCTCCAACTACATGCGGCAGCTAACGATTTGTAAAAATCTCTCCCGGACGGTGGATTCATAGATATTGCTTTGACGATAACAGCTTCTTGCAGTAGTACGGAGTCGTACAACCTTTGCAACATTTCGCCCAGTTCGTTAGTATCGTGGGCCTGAGCAATGTGAAGACGGTTGCTTAAGCGCGTTAGACTTCTCCCAAGTATTGCCTCAGCCTCTCTAGCTCCTAACTGCGGCTGTGCGCCCGAGACTAGAAGGCAGAGGGTTACGCCCTCTTTGGGCATCGCAAACCCGCTATACTCTGACATGCGTGGTGTAATCGCGAGTTCCATTATTTAATCGTCTGCTTACTGACACTACCGCCGTGTATTCTCTGCTGAAGCTTAAGCCGGCTTAACGGTAGGATCGACGCTAGCACCGTTAGGATTAGGATGGCAATGACAACCCAGAGTAGCAACGTGAAAATGCTCCCAGCCCCGACTAGAAGTCGAGCGTACTCGAAGATTACTTGACGTAGTACAACTGCGATCGCAACAGCGCCGACCTCGCTTGTGCCGAATCGTTTATCGCCCAGCAACGCTTCGAGAGCCAGGGCAACGAGGGGGAGGAGGATCGCGAGGAAAAGCAGATCTAGCACTAGCATCTGCTCGCCTAAGCTGGTGAGGAGGAAGTAGCCGATCGCCTTGAGAAAATCAACGCTCCCAAGAGCAGTCACGCTGCTAATTCCAGTTGCCAGTGCCAACGCTGCGATGAGCATCGAGGCTATAATGGCCGTAAAAAGTATGGGGGAAGACGCGTATACCTGCTTGAAGCGTGCATCAAGGGAAAACCCTTTCACGAGCATTGCCAAGCCGATGGAAACCGTGATTAGAGGCCACACATAGGCCGGAACCGTGAGTGAAAGCAAGATGTACATCGTGATTAATGCGCCTGGCACACCCAACGCGTACTTCTTGTACTTCTCCTCCTCGAACAGCCTCCTCAGGTAGCGGAGGAAGAGTATGAAGGACTCCTCTACCCCCCTCGATTGCTGCACGAGTACTCGCTGTACGGAGAGGACGGGAAGCCTCGACTGAATGAGGGGGAGCACCAGCTCATCCGTCGGGCCATCCGAAACGAGCACCGCCCCGTCAAACTTCTTAGACGAAAGTATGCGGTCGAGCTCTTCAGCTATGCGCAAGTCTGCTTTCAACCCCTCGTCCTTGTGTCCGGCTACGAGGGCCACTTCAACGTTTTCGAGCTTGCCACTCCGTTTGAGATCCTGGTAGAGCCTAAGCGCAGCAAAGATTGCGTTCACATCTGAATCCTCCGGCCTTTTAGTTGCGAATTCGAGAGCCACCCGGCTGAGTTGCTCACTTCCGACTATCGGAGTTTCGAATCCCGTGACTTCGCCGATATCATTGTCCCTATCAACGCATAGCACTAATACTGACCTCACTTGTTCCCCACTCATCCATTCCCTCACTTACTATGATGACCTTTAAATAACCTTAGTTGGGGTTACTGTAGATGATCGAACTGACATTCTGCAAGTCGAAGCCGCTGCCGCGCCCCTCCTTTTCCAGCTCCAGCCTACCCATACTGTTTCGGGCGATGGTACTTGACGGACTGATCACGCCCCGCCACGCCTCGCGCCTGATCCAATCTTCAGCGATGATCGATCGTGAAGACGTGACCTTAGAGCTTCTAGAAAGCATAGCTCCATCGCAGGTTTACCGCGTATTCAGGTGGTTGCGCGGGTTCTGTCGCGAGGATCACGGCTACTCTGACGAAATCGCGCTCAACGTCATTGTGCCACATGTGAGTGTTATGATCGCGTTATCTAGCATATGGAGCAGAAGCACGAGAATGGTGGTTAAGGTTAAGGTCCCCAGACAAGCTCCACAGAGCCTCGTAACTACCGTTGATCGCATCGCTGGGATTTTCGGCATCCCCATAGAGATTCAGAGGTGCGACGAGACTCCCGCTTTACCGGTATGGTCTGCGCCGTCCGCAGTAGACTTAATCTCATGCGCGCTCGGCGAGGCTGCGACTGTAGGGAGGGATGTACTTGTTGAAGTTTTAGAGAGTGGAGGCTCGATCGTTGGTAGAGCCCTGCTAGATCTGCTCGGACGAGAGCGTCGCTTCATTCTCAAGTTGCTTACGACCTTCGACTTCCTACAGCCTCACGTGACTGGGGGTGGACTAGTCTTCGCGTTGACGCAAAAATCACTTGAAGTCCTGGTCTAAGTGGGCCCTCGCTCCCTGGGCTCGCGAAGGTGCTCTGGTAGCTCGTAGTCTTCTCCACCCTTGTACAACTTCTGGAGGTCGGCGTAGACGCTATCCAAACCTTGCGCCGTTTTTGCGGACGCAAAGTAAATGGAGAAGGATTCGAGGAACCCCTTTACAGCCTCGAGGAGGCCTTTGACGACTAGCCTTTCTTCGCCGCTCACCTCTTTCTCCAGCTCGTCAAGGAGGCTCGTTGGTTCCCTAACCCAGTTGATCATCTTCTCGAGCTCAGCTTCACTTAAAAGGTCAATCTTGTTAAAAACATTGAACTGCGGAATTCTGAACCGGTAGTAAACGGATGAGGCCAGGAAAATCTGAGAGGCGAACGCCGAGGAGGAGGTAGCAAGCGCGGCGTCAACGATGAATAGTACGCCTCCGCGATCGCCTATGAGCTCCTTAACGATTTCGGTTCCCGTTCGCCTGAAAGCGAAGATCTCCATCTGCCCCGGAGTATCGAGGAGCACGTAACCTTCGGTTGCCACCTCGTGTATCTCTTCCCTGAGACTAGGGATGATGTTCAGCATCAGATCGACGGAGGCTACTATCGCACCGTTCGGTCCCAGCATGTACTCCTCCATAACTTGCCTGGCTGTGACGTAGTCCCTCACGTCGATATCAGGCGTGTAGGGGATGTACTCGGCAGCTGGGTCAAGGTTGACGGTGAGGTACGGTATTTCGAAGTTCTCCAGCCAGTCCGAAAACGCAGCAACGAAAGAGGATTTCCCCGAGCCTGCTGGACCGATTACGAAGAGCATGAACGTCATACGCGGCGCGACCTACGGTCTCTCCCGACCTCCCTTTCGCGGGCTCGCTCGAGTAGATCCTCCAGCTCCTCTCGTACATACATCCTTCCGCAGCGGGTGCAGATATACGTCTTGAGATCCCTGTTGTAGATGATTTCACCCCCGCACTCGGGGCACCGCTTAGGCATCTCGAGAACTTAAATGGTGAGATTTTAAAGGTGATGGGGAAACCGAGGCTAGTAGATCTCTTCTCTCTCTGTTTTCGTTTTGATGAACGGTTTCACGAAGATGTAGTGCCTTTGCTCTGTTTGCAGTTCCTCCAGTATTCTCTCGCAGATGGCTTTTACAGGGTCTATCTTGACCCGTTCGTAAATGTCCTTGTACGACTCGAAAGGCTTCCTCCTCCTCTCCTCAAGGATCTTCCACAGAAGCCTTTTACCGATTCCCGGAAGCAATTCCAATGAATGCATCCTGGTGGTTAAGGGTTCAGCCTTATTGAAGAACTCGACAAACTCTGCCTCCCTGCTTTCAACTATTCGTCTCACTATCTCGTGAAGCTCGGCCCTAGCATTCGCTGTGAGCTCATCGTAGGTTAAGCGTCTAGTAACTCGTAGAAGCTGCCCCTCGAGATCCCTAATCAGTGGGACCCTATCGCCGGCTTTAAGCTCGAGGCCTGGTATCGGAGCCAGCTCGAGCAGCATAAAGTACCTTTCCCCTACCGCTTGGGCGATAGGACCCCTAAAGCCTTCCCTTCTCCCTCTCGAATAAGCGTAGCCATACGGTAGGAAATCCAGAATATACACGTAGTCCTCGTATACCTTTTGTCGTTTATCTTGAAATTTCATACAAATCTCCTTAAAATTAAGTTTCAGTAATTTTATAAGATTTTAACAAATTTATAATCTCCCGTAATTCATCGGTTGAAAAAACTCTGGAGAGGGGAGCTAGTATTGTCCGAAGCTCGCCCTCACTTTCAGGTAGAGTATTAACCACTTGCACGGCTATCTCGAGAGGGAGACCTTTTTCTACAAGAGCTTGTACCAGCTCATCGGCTGCTTCGGCATGGATCTTAGTGAACTTCTTTGCATACTCGAGGGTAATGACCTCGACACTACTCAGGTTCCGTTTCCTCGACTCCTCCTCTAGCAGCTTAGCTATGATAGGTATAGGAACCAATTTCTCGCTGAGGATTTTCATCGCCAGTCCTCTATAGTTAACGCTCCCCAATATTAAAAGTTTAGTCGAGGAAGAGGCCGATAAACCTTATAAGTGATCGCGGTGGCGAGCTCCGCGTGAGGCACTCGAAAGGCTACAGGAGTAGAAGCAGGAAGCTCCTAAGCAAGAAGCCGCGAGAGAGGGGAAGACCAGGTTTAAGCAGGCTGTTGTACGAGTACGATATCGGCGATCAGGTGTGCATCGACACGTGCCCCAACTACATAAGCACTGCACCGCACAGGAGGTATCAAGGGAAGATCGGGGTGATAGTAGGGAGGAGAGGTAGAGCCTACGAGATTAAGATCCGTGTGGGCGGTAAGGAAAGGATCATAGTAACAACCAAGGATCACATCAAACCATTCACAGTGCAAGCAGCTAACCCACCGAGCGAAGGTACTGCTTCACAATAGCCGGTTCCTCGATATGGACAACGTCTAGCTCTTCCACTTCTACAACTGCGTTAAGGATCTCGGCTACACTAGGTTTAGTCCTTCCCCTATCACCGTGAATGAGCTCTTTAACGTACAGCCCACCTTGGCAAGTTATGATCAGTTCTATGACATTATCCTCCATCATTTTGGCTTTCACCTCGTATACCACTTTCTTTCTAATTTTGTCAACTTTTTTACCAAGAATTCTCGTTGGTGTTTTCTGAGTAATAACTGCATCTTTAAGGCTTTTTTCGATAAGTTCTAAATCATTTATATTAACTTTTTTGCTAATACTGACCCGTGCTACATAGGTCTTGCGAGCGATCTCCGAATAGGCTTTCAACTTTGGAACTATCCTGCCATCGATGAACTGCAGTCCCTCAACTTCGATAAGCCCGCCAGCCTCCTGATTTATCAAACGTTCAGCTTCGCGTAGATCTATAGTCCTAACTTTAGGGCAGAGTATTTCTGCGACGAAAGGTCTGCCGCTCCCCAGGGTCCTCACGTCCAAGTCTTCCCTCCCGGCCGCGTGGAGCTTTGCACCACTACCCTTGGCTAAGGCGACGAGGGGCTTCGAAATAAGCTCTTCAATCGAAGTAGGGTAGAGGACGCGTGAATCCGGTTTGTAGAGCCAGGGGCTCTGTGGGAGCCCTCTGACGAGCTTCCTGTAACGTCCGTAGATGAATAGGGGGCGCGCTTGTACCGAAACGCCCCACGAGCCCAGGTCGATCAAGAAAACTACATCAGGGTTCTGCAGGGAGTACTGCTTACCGGTTAGCGTCGCGATACGCTTTCCCACCTCCCTGGTTAACTCACCCTTCAAGGATTCAGCGCTCTCGATGCGATACCTAAGCCAAAGCTCTTCCTCATGCTTCACAAGCTCACTCGGTAGGGAGCAGCCAACCTGGAATGTTTCGAACTGGTATTCCCTACTAGCCTCTAAACACATGTGGGCTAGCTCGTCTAAGCGCTCCATTACGCCACCGCATAGCGAGCACTTTTGCGCGACTTCTCGAAGATCGCCTAGTCTTGCAAGGGTCTCAATTGCTGGTTTAAAGCCTGTGTCCGCGAGACGGGACAACACGGCTCTGTCCGCCCCCCCTTTCATAGAATCGTAGGACTCCATGAGCAAGACGGTCTTTATGGCGCGCCCTCTCTCGGCGTTCGTCAAGCCGTAGCCAAGCATCCCGAAAAGCCTACCTAGGCACGAGTCGCATAGAGCATGCTCGGCAAGCACTTTTCGTGCGACGCTCAGCAGCTCCTCCCCCTTCATACGCAGCACCTATCTAGGTAGAGGTTTAGGAGGGATATTACTTGATCGGGCAATAGCACGTCAGTGAAGCACCTCAGGAGCGCCACACCTTCAATATGGGGTTCGTGATGCAGAGGTACGATGAAGAGCAGATCTCTGTAACTGGTCTGCACGTATCTAAGGTCTAAACCGCGCGAGCTGCACAAGTACTTCGCCGAGAACTGTGCGAGGAAAGCGTTTAACGATCGCTTGCAGATGAGAACTCCCGAGTGGACACTTCGAGGACGATCGCCAACGGTGCAGGCGGCGCGAAAGGCTTTCGTTATAATGCCTAGCACAGATGCCTCGTCAGGCCTAACCCCTCTGAGTCGGTCGGCCACGAAATGCATCGTAAAACCATCTTTTAAGGAATGGAAGAGTAGATCGGCGTCGGTGCGAAGCCCATGCGATATCATCAGCGCTGCGGACACGCATCGCGCTAAAAGCGGCGCGGCTCGCTGCATTTCGTCGAGTGTATCCGCTAGAACTATGAACCGGCGTCTCACGGTAAGCTTAGCCTAGCTCGTCGGGAGCGGGTGAGCTGGCGCATCAGTTTTTGAGCCCTTCTGTAAGCCTCAAGAAGCTCCTTCACGTCCTTCACTGTTGTACCCGATCCCCTTGCGATTCTCAGCATGCGAGATCTACCTATTATCTCCGGTTTCGCCAACTCCTCCCTAGTCATGGAGTTCATAATCGAGATCCATTTCCTTAGATTCTCCGATCCCGCTTTTTCAAGCTCGGGAGTCAACTGAACTCCACCCGGTAAGAGCTCGAGAATCTTCCTCAAGGGCCCCATCCTGTTTAGCTCCTCCAGCTGATGCTTAAACTCAAGAAGCGTGAATCTCCCTGAAAGGATGGTTTCGGCGCTCACGGCCAGCTGAGCACTTCGCAGCTTCTCTACGAGGGCTTTCAAGTCGCCCATACCCAGAAGCCTGCTGACGAATGAGGGGGGATCGAAGGGCTCTAACTCATCCACTTTCTCCCCAACGCCTATGAAGGCTATCCTAGCGCCTGTTTTAGCTACAGCCGCCAAGGCTCCACCCCCTCGTGCAGCGCCGTCCATTTTTGTCAGGATTATCGAACCCACAGGCACAGCTTTGTGAAAGGCCTCCGCTTGCGGGCCTGCGGCTTTCCCGATCGTAGCGTCGAGGACTAGCATTACCTCAGTTGGTTTAATCTTCTCAGCGATTTCCTTAACCTCGTGGAGTAGCATCGCCTCCTCCTTATGGCGCCCGGCTGTATCTATGATCACTATATCAGCACCTCTCCTCTTAAGCTCCCTCATACCCTCCAGTGCAACGTCAAGAGGGGGCGCTACACGACCGTAAAACTCCGCACCGACCTGCTCAGAAAGCTGCTTTAGTTGCTCAAGTGCTCCCGGACGGTAGTTGTCAGCGCAAACCAGCCCTACTCTGAAACCCCGACGCTTGTAGTACAGTGCAAGCTTAGCTGCTGTTGTCGTTTTACCGGAGCCCTGCAAACCCACCAATAGTATCGTACTACCCTTACCTACCTTAGGCTCGTAGCGGGATTCGCCGCCTAAAAGATTTACCAGCTCCTCGTACATGTTCTTCAGAAGCAGCTCTCTCCTCGAGAAGCCTGGGGGAACCTGCTCCCGCAGGGTCTTTTCCTCAATTTTTCTAGAGAGCTCGAGAACGAGTTGCGGGCTAACGTCAGCCTTTAGCAACTCTCTTTCGAGCTCCCTTAGCACTCTTCTTACGGATACTCTATCTATTACGGCTTCCCTTTTTATCAGGGATACAACTTTTAATAATCCTTTTTTAAACTCCTCCATTTAGGGCGGCACCGGTATTATGATGTGGGCCAGAATCACGAGAAGCATCAGTCCTACAGTCAGCGCGATCACAACTTCTGGTCTGAGCCTTAATCCGCCTACCTCCTCCTCGAAGTACGTGACGAGTCCTGCAGCAGTCCGAGGAGCTGTGGTTTTCTTCTTACCTCCCTTTCTCGCCACATGTAGCTTGCAGCAAACGGCGGTATTAACTTTTCTAGTGTACAGGCTAGCCGGCCTCTACTTCCTCGAAAAGCACCTTGCAAGCCCGTACCTCTTTGGGAGGCTCCACGAAGCTCACACCCCATGGATCGTCGATAATTAGCGTGAATCGCCCCCCTCTGCTTATCAGCCGCTCAACAGTGTCCACGAAGCCTGTTGAACCCTCCCCCAATACTTCGATCGACTTCGCCGCATCCTGTACGAGCCTCAGTATCCCCTCCACGTTCGTCACGGTGAAGTGCGCGCCCGCACCCGGTGTGATAGAGACCCCCAGCTCGGGGATTTCTACGGTTGCAACGCTACTGCGAAGAACCCTTGCGTTAAGATCCTCAGGATCGCTCACCGTGTAATAGATGCGTCTGCGACGGTAGGTGTGTAGAGGGACTAGATCGGCGCGCCGGTAGCCACAGTGTGCGCACGTCAACGACGCGAGCAGTGCTCTACCGACGTTCGGTAAGTCATATGTGGCCTCCCGTAGCACAGCCTTCCTTCCGCAGAGAGGACACTCTACTTCGAGCTCCTCACTGCTCTCAACGTACACGGATACGCTCTCTCCCATCGAAGGCTCTCATCTACGAAGCGCTTTAAAACTGATATATTTGGAAAGTGATGCATTTGAGAGACGTGACGAAGGTTTGTGTCGGTCTTTCGGCGCAGATAAAGCTTAAAACAGATTTTGAAGGATGTTTACGAGGGCCCGTAGCTCAGCCTGGAAGAGCGACGGGCTTTTAACCCGTAGAGCGGGGCAGCCGCGCGGACGACCCGGGTTCGAGTCCCGGCGGGCCCGCCACCCGGCCGCTGGCATTGCTCAAAACTTATCACATGAAACCTTGCAGGGGATGCATGCGCATCTGGCCGCAGTGCATCCCCTGCATCTACGTGGCGAGGTCGAGAGAGCTTCTAAATTCTCAGTTAAGCGACTATGAGAGGGTCTCCGCGCTAACGAGGCTTGCTGGAATGTTGGCCGCTGCTACCCCCTTTTCATCCACGATTAGATTGGCTACCGATACTTACCGGTTCGTAAAGCTGGCAGCCAGAAACGCCGATCCTTACAGTGGCTACAAGGCCGAGAGCAACAGCTGGGTGAAGGAGCACGTGATACCACGCGTACAGGAGCGTGTAAGAGGGCTGAGTGGCTGCGAGCTTTTGCGAGAGCTGCTCATAGACTCGATCGCGCTGAACGCCCTAGATCCGGGGGTACCGGGCTACGGTGCGTTCACCGTGAATTTTACAATCAGGTTGGGCCGCGATGAGAGCGCGATGGCGTGCCGGCTCTTATCGGCTGCTCGAAAGGTCGCCTACATCCTCGACAACGCTGGGGAGGCTCTGCTGGACTTAGAGGTGGTGAAGGTTCTGGATAGCATGGGGCTTGAGGTCTACGTTGTGGCGAAGAGCGGTTCCTACCAAAACGACGTCACTGAGGAGGAGGCTAAAGCGCTCGGCTTCGGCGACTACGCGCAAGTCGTAGGCACGGGGAGCGATAGTGCCGGCCCTCTTCCGGGGGAGCTATCAAAGGAGGTTTTGGAATTATTATCTTCAGTGGATGTTGTACTGGCAAAGGGGATGGCGAACTTTGAGGCATTCGAAGAGTGGTGCCCACCGAAGCCCGTGATCCACGTGCTCCTTGCGAAGTGCGTGCCAGTTGCTTCGGCTGCGGGCGTTGCGGTGGGTGAAGGGGTCATTGCAGTTAGATCCTCGGAGCGTCACTAGCCCCTGTTCTTAAGCGTTGATTGTTTATTCTCCGGCAGTACTCGAAGGGCATGCTTTCGGGCGCTGAAATCAGGAGATTAATTGAAAAGGGCTTACTGATGGTAGACCCCCTGTCCAGCGAGTGCATAAGGGAAAACGGAATAGACCTGCGGATCGGAGATGAGATCGCTGTGCTGCTCAATAATCCCGTGCCACTCGATCCAGATAAATTGAGGGAGGTGAACTTGAACGAGTACTACAAGGTAATGAAGCTAGACTCCGGCTTTGTCCTCCAGCCGTACATGAAGGTGCTGGTCTCAACGCTCGAGTACGTTAAAATGCCGGACGATGTGGCGGGCCTCATTGAGCTGAGGAGCACGTTCGCGCGCCTAGGACTTAGCATCCCGCCGACCGTGATAGACGCAGGGTTCGAGGGGCAAATCACGCTGGAGGTGCACGGCGGAGCGTTCCCCGTGCTTCTAAGAAAGGGTATGCGCTTCGCTCACGTCGTATTCTACAGGGTTGAGGGCGAGCCTATCCCCTACCGAGGCAGGTACCAAGGGCAAAGAGGAGTTACTTTACCGCGTTAGCGTACTACCCCGCCGTAGAGCCCTCTCGCCACCGCGCCCCCCTTATGTGCACCTGCGCTCCGCAGAACCTGCAGCGATTATCCAGCGTGAGGTTCCACTCGAAGATCTCAAAGCCGAAGCGCTTAATCACGGGTTTCCCGCATTGAGGGCAGTACGTGTACTCACCACCGTGGCCGGGCACATTGCCCACGTAAACGTAGTGCAACCCCTCATTTCTTGCTAGCTCCCAGAACCTCACTAGGGTCTCTACAGGCGTGGGCGGCCTATCTATGAACTTGTAGTGCGGGAAAAAGCGTGAGATGTGAAGGGGAACCTCTGGGCCCAGCTCGTCTAAATGCCAGCGTAGCATTTTGCGGAACTCCTCCTCAGAATCGTTAACTCCAGGAACAACTAGGTAGGTGGTCTCAACATGTACGCCTTTCTCCCTGAGCAGCTTGACATTTTCGAGCACGGCTTCCAGCTTGCCACCGATCACCCGTAGGTAGGTCAAGGGATCGAAGGCTTTAACATCAACGTTGGCGGCGTCAATGTATCCCGCCAGCTCCTCCACCGGCTCCCGGCAGGCAAAGCCGTTGGTGACCAGTACGTTAAACCCCCCTTCCCGCTTCACCAGTTTGGCGACCTCCTCAACGTACTCGTACCATATGAGGGGCTCGTTGTACGTAAACGCCAGGAAGGGAACACCGTACCGCTTCATGAGTCTCACGACGTCCTGCGGCTCCACGTACTCCAGCCATGCCTTAGTAGGGCTGGCGCGCGAGATGGTCCAATTCTGACACCAGGGGCACCTAAAGTTGCACCCCACCGTGCTGATGCTAAAGATAGGCGCGCCCGGGTAGAAATGGTAGAGCGGCTTCTTCTCAATGGGGTCGATCGCCATGGATGAAACCATGCCGTAAACAAGCGTGTAAAGCTCACCATCCCTGTTCATCCTGACGCCGCAGAGCCCCACGCGCTCGGGCTCCAGAACGCACCTCCACGGGCACAGCAAGCACCTGACCTTACCAGCATCCAGCTTCGCAAACCAGCGTGCTGGTCTAACCCCTCTAACTCCTTCCACACCCACACTTTAAAGATCACAAACCCCTTAAATTCAGTGCTCATACCTTTAGAGGCTAAGTCGATCGCTTGTAACCTGGCTGATCTGACCTGTTGACTCACTTATCGTAAGTGCCCCGAAGACGCGGCTCCCCCACTGGAAAAGCTTGGTAGCCCGGCGGGGATTCGAACCCCGGCCTCGGGGGCATGCTCGCCGAGCTTAAAGCTCGGCTCAAAGCCCCGCATGCTTGCCGCTACACCACCGGGCTGTGAAAGCGATTCTGAGAGTCCCTTTTAACTTTTCGCGCTATTGAAGGCTTTCTCCAGGTAACAGTAGGTCTTCACGTACTTCGGGTAGAGCTCGGCATAGAACCTCTGCATCTCCCGGTCTGGGTCTACTGCGCGCTCTATGTGTACCATCGACGCGATCGCTCGCCGCACGTCCCCGTAGTGCCCGCAGCCGACGGCGGCTAGAATCGCAGCGCCGAGACCTGCCGCATCGCTAACGTGCGGTAAGAGTAGGCTTACACCCACTACGGACGCTTTGATCCTGTTCCAAAGCTCCCCCCTCGCTTCACCACCCGTCATCGTCAGACGCTTGACATGAACGCCCAGCTCTTCGAGCAGATCGAGCACGCCCTTGTACTGGAAGGCTACACCCTCGAGTATAGCACGCACAAAGTAGCCGCGCGTGTGAGCGTGAGTGAAGCCTATGAAGACGCCCTTCGCGCGAGGATTAAAGAAGGGGGCTTTCGCCCCCCACAAGTAGGGGTAGTAGAAGAGACCCTCGCTCCCCGGCGGCACTTTCCCAGCCTCCTCTAGGAGAACATCGTACGCCGAGACCTGGCGCCGCCGCGCCTCCTCAACCTCGAGGCCGCCAAACTGGTCCCTAAACCACCTCAGCGACTCCCCAGTCGCGTTAACCACGATTTCGTACTCCCACCTGTTTGGAACCACATGCACGCAAGTATCGATGCGCATCTTCTTGTCTGGCCTCGGCTCGACGAGGGGGGCCTCGAAGCACGTGCCAGTGCCTGTACCAATGTTCACCTCGCCCTCATCGACAACCCCGGCCCCGAGCGCCTCGCACGGTCTATCACCTCCGCCGCTGACGATGGGAGTCCCCCGTTTAAGCCCGGTAACTTCAGCGGCTTCCGAAGTCACCTCGCCGACCACCTCCCACGAGCCCTTAAGAGGCGGGAGGATTTCCGCCGGGATCCTCAGCTCCTCGCAGAGCTCAAGGGACCACTTCAACTTGCGGATGTCCAGCAGCATCGTCCGCGAAGCCATGCTGAAATCAGTGCAGGCTTCACCCGTCAACTTGTAGGCAATGAAGTCCTTAGCGAAGAGAATCCTGTCGATCCTGCGGAACAACTGCTCCGCCTCCTCCATCAACCATAAGAGCTTAACAGCGGAGAACATCTGATCCACGGGCAGCCCCGTGATCTCAAGAACCCGCTGGCTTCCAACTCGCTCGCGAACCCACTCCTCCTGCTTGCTCGCGCGAGAATCAAGCCAGATTATCGCGTTGTAGAGAACCCTCCCCTCCTTATCCAGCGGGGCGAAAGCCTCCCTCTGCGACGAGAGACCAACAGCTTCGATGCTCTCCGAACCCACGATCCTAGTCACCTCCCTCAATGCCTCTAACGCAGCCCTCCACCAGTCGTTCGGGTCCTGCTCAGCCCAACCCACGCGGGGGTGGTAGACGCTGTACTCCCTGAAAGCGGATGCAACCTGCCTACCGGCGAGGTCGAAAACTACAACCTTACAGCCGCCAGTTCCAATATCAATCCCGGCCACCAGCGGGGTATCTGCCACGCAGGACACTGCTCGGAAGAGGTAAATAACGCTTTCACAGCTTGAGAGAACGATTTAATAATAGTGTTTAACCTCGATGCTGGGCTATGATCAAGTTTAAGGAGCTGAAGAGGTTGAAGCTCAGAGATGGAGTTCTCGTGCAGGGACTGCCGGGGATAGGCCTGGCTGGGAAGCTGGCGGTCGACTACATCGTGAGAGAGCTTAAACTAACGAAGGTCGCCGAGCTGCTCACCGACGGGCTCCTCCTTCAATCGAACGTCGCCGTCTTCGTCGATGATGAGGCCATCATCAGGCTCCCATCCTACGAGTTCTACCTATATGAGGGAGCGAGAGATGCGCTCTTCGTTACGGCCCCCTCTCAGCCGGTTGTCTGGCAGCAGTACGAGGTTAGCGAGTACATCCTCGACTACTTCCAATCAATCGGCGGCCGTGAAGTCGTAGCTGTGTGCGGAACCACTATGGGGGACTCCCAGGGAGTGTATTTTGCTGCTGCAAGCCAAGAAGTCAAGGAGGAGCTGGCTAAGCTCGGCTTCAAACCTTCACCTGGGGGCGTTATCACGGGTGCTTGCGGGCTTCTACCTGCGCTGGCTGCGTTGCGGGGCTTGAAAGCGTATGTACTGATGGGGTATGTCACGCAGCCCGAGCTGGATCCTATCGCTGCGAAGCACGTTGTCCAGGCGCTCAGCAAGCTTCTTGGATTCGATATAAGCACGAGCAACCTCGATCTTCTGATGGAGGAGTTGAAGAAGAAGGAGATGGAGAGCATTGAGGCTCTCAAAGAAGCTGTAAAAACGAGGAGGATCGAAGGTCCACCCTTCTACTTGTGAGTTAAAAGCATACTGATTAACAGCTCCGATGATTATATGATGATTAATAATAAATATTTATCTTAAAATAATGCTACCATAATCTTTCAGAAGCTTTACGATAGCTTCGCGGAGGGCATCGGACATCGAAGGGTAAATCCCTTCTTCAACTAGAAGCTTGAGTAGTCGGTATTGCTCAGCAGTCAACCTGATCGATACTCGTTCCACATCCATTCTCATCACGCTTCAGAGCTCCAGACCCTCGTCAACACGTCGGCGTGAGTAAGGCAACAACCCTCCCTTATATTATTGCTACCTCGCAAACGCCCTCGAGAAGCCTCTTAAATGATTCAGCATCCCTCCTGTCACCCACTATAGCTCCGTAGTGCATCGGAATCGCCAGTGCTGGCTGTATCCTGCGTACAGCTTCTACAGCCTCGCCAGCGGTCATCACGTACACGCCGCTCACTGGAACGAGAGCGACATCCACGTGTCCTCTGAGACTCTCCATCTCGGGTATGAGGTCGGTATCGCCGGCGTGGTATATCCTCACACCACCCAGCTCTACGATCACACCGATGCCGCCGTACTCGCGCGGGTGGTATGGTTTGCCGACGTTGTACGCAGGTACTGCACGCACCTTAACCCCCTTCACCTCAACCTCGTCCCCTGGTTTCAGAAGCTTCAGCCCCCTCATTAGCCCCCTCAACTTTCGCTCGCAGTTGGAGGCCGCTACGATGACGGCATCCCTCTTGAGAGCCTTCCTCAAGTCTTCGGGGCTGCAGTGGTCGTAGTGATCATGGGTGCAGACGCCCACGTCCCCGTCGCCGGGAGAGGAGGGCAGGGAGAAGGGGTCTATGTAGACGACCAAGCCTCCTCCTTCCAGCCTGAATCCCGCGTGTGGGAGGTGCTGAATCTTAACCCCCCTGAACTGTAGCTCGCCCACGAGTAAGTATTAACAAAGCCGCAATATATCCTTGCTGGGGTCGACATGGAACTGTGCGATTACGCGCGCAAGCTGGCACTTGTGCTGGTTCTCGAGGGTTTAAGAGCTGTAGATCCCGCGAACCTGCTCATGGAGCGAGTTTCGCTCGCTCGGGGCAAGCTTCGAGTTGACGGCTTGGAGGTGAACGTGAGCAATGGTGCGTACCTTGTGGCGCTCGGGAAGGCTGGTGGGTACATGGCTGAAGCGCTCGAAAAGATTCTCGGCGACGCTGTAAGGGGGGGTGTTGCCACGATGTTAAAGGGGGCGTCGAGCCCAGCTCTAAGGAGAGTTTCGTTAGTGGTCGCGGGTCATCCCTACCCAGATGAGGGCAGCATAGAGGCTGGAAAGCTGGCCTTGAAAACAGCGGAGAAGGCGAAGGCGGAGGGCGTCCCTCTCGTTGTTCTGCTCTCTGGTGGCGGGTCGGCGATGGCCGAGGTACCTGCCCCCGGCGTAAAGCTTGAGGATCTGCGAAGGTTAACAGAGCTGTTGCTAAAGTGTGGCGCAACGATCGATGAGGTGAACACTGTGCGAAAGCATCTTTCGCTGCTGAAGGGTGGGAGGCTGGCTGCTGCAGCTTCTCCCTCACCCGTTGTAACTCTCGCCATATCCGATGTCATCGGCGATAGGTTGGATGTAATTGCGTCGGGACCCACTGTGCCGGACCCCACAACGTACGATGACGCGCTGAACGTACTGAAGCGGTACAACTTGATGTCACAGGTACCCCCTAGCATTGTTGAAGCTCTGATGAAGGGTCATAAGGGAGAGATCCCTGAGACCCCAAAGCCGGGCGAGCTACTAAACAGCGTCGCTCTCGTGGTGGGTAGCAACATGACTGCTCTCAAGGCTATGAAGAGGCACGCTGAGAGCATGGGTCTTAACGCTTTGATCCTGACCAGTATGCTGCAGGGCGAGGCCAGGGAAGCGGCTAAGGCCTTAACCGCTGTAGTACTCGAGGTAAAGCGGTCTGGCTTACCGGTTAAACCACCTGCAGCTGTGATCTGCGGTGGCGAAACCACGGTCACAGTACGGGGGAGCGGTAAGGGGGGAAGGAACCAAGAGTTCGCCCTCTCGGCCGCTCTACGTATCGCGGGCGAAGAGGGCGTAGCAGTAGCCGCGGTGGGCAGCGACGGCATTGACGGTCCCACAGATGTAGCGGGAGCGGTGGTCGATGGCCGCACGATCAAGAGGGCAAGGGAACTGGGGCTGGATCCGATCCACTACTTGGAGAACAATGATAGTTATACCTTCTTCAAGCTAGTAGGGGGGCACGTAGTAACGGGTCCTACACGTACAAACGTGAACGACTTTTACATAGGTGTGGTAGCGACTAAGGACGTTGTCTGGTGAATAAAATAGTATTGGTAAAGGAATAGAATGCTACCTTAATTGTGCTCTCTCCGAGACGTTAAACTTCTCGTTAACCTCAGTGATTTCATCCTCAATTCTCTCAAGCGTGCTAAACCTACTCAGAGTCAATCGTAGACTACCTCTGTAGAGCGTGGTGAACCCATTCCTGATCCGAACGGTTGAGCCGATGATCTCCCTGATTTTATCGATGTCATCGTCCCAGACTGACATGATTACTGTGCCGGTTTCGTCGCCCACTATTGCGTCAGCCACTCTGTGCTGCGCCCCATCCTTCCTTGAAAAGACAGTCTTCTCATCATTTAACTTCAGAATCTTCACAGTGATTGTAAACCATTTCGAGTATGGCTTAAGATCCTTAACCTTCAGCACCTCTAAATTCCTCTTACTCACCGCACCCTCTCGCGCTCCCGCGCGCCTGCGCGGCCCGTAGGCCACCTTAAAACGTTTTCGCCTCCGATCCGCGCCGGGTGTTCATCCCTTTCATGGGCTCGAAGCTTCCAGGCTCACTTTCCTGGAGCGGGGAAAGTCGCGTTTCTAACGCTACAGTAGAAGCCTAAGCAAGTTTTCTCGAGATACCTCCGTAAGCTCGTCAGCGGCTAAGCCGCGCTCTTCTGCTATTATGGCAACAACCTCTGGAATCATCGAGGGGGTTAGGTGCAACCCCCTGTACTCGTAGGGGCCGTCGCTTTCAAACGTTATTGAACTCAGCGGGGCTCTTTTAGCAATACTTCTGTGTTTATCGCTGATTTTCACGGTGGGGTTAATCGATATCAAGTAGCCCCGCGCCACGATCTCTGAAAGGACGTCTAGGGGGCCGGTGAACCAGTGGAAAAGCGCGCGTCTTACCCCGAAGCGTACGACTTCCTCAAGAACCTGCCTCCAGGCTTTAGCGGTGTGCAGGTTGACGGGAAGATCGTAATCCTTGGCGATCTGCAGGGCGCGCCTGAAGACAACCAACTGCTGCTCATACGTGTCTGGTACGAACGCCAAATCTAGGCCTACCTCTCCAATGCATCGTACTTCACCGCTGGCCACGAGCCTCTCCAGCCCCTTCAATTGCTCTTCCAGGTTCACCTCCTTGAGCGACCAGGGGTGAAGGCCTACACAGGGCACAATGTACCTGAACTTCTTAGCGAGTTCGAGAGTCCTCAAGGAGGATCCCACATCGTCCGCTACTCCAACGATCATTTCGAAGCTTTCCCCAAACGCCTCCAGTTCAGCCTCGCTAAATTCGTGGGTGTGGCAATGTGAATCGGTGTACCTACGAGTCATTGCACAGCCGTCTGCCTTCGGCGGAGCTGGCTATTAAAGCCGTTCGAAGTCGCTGATCCGGGAAAAATGACGGTCGAGGCAGGAGTCTACGATGGTATGACTCCGGTGGTTTTAGCGAGCTTCCAAGCGGCTGATTCGCTGAGCCCGCCTTCGCCGAGGATGGTGTACCTGTCCCTCACCTTATGTGCCAGCTTCAGCGCCTCGATGATCGCTTTGGGGGGTACACCGAGCTCCTCGCAATTCGTTGGAGCCCCTACTACTCGCAATAGCCTCCTGATCCGTCTCCAGTCAATTCCGTGAAGGTAAGCCATCATAATGGTTCCGACGCCGACCTGCTCACCGTGAAGACTCTGCTTCTCCGGGTAGACGATGTCGAGAGCGTGGCTGAAGGCGTGTTCGCTGCCCGAGCAGGGCCTAGAGCTGCCGGCTATCGCCATCGCTACACCGCAGCTTATCGCGGCTTCGACGAGTATGCTGATGCCTTCAGGCTCATGCCTGGCTATCGCCTCCGCGTTCTTGGCTACCATGGACGCGCTCATCCTAGCGAGTGCCAAGCTGTAATCGCCCACGTACTCACCCTTAATCTTCCTGGCCAGTACCGCGTCCCTTACACTAGTGAACTTGCCTATGATGTCGCCAAAACCGCTAGCTAGGAGTCTACGCGGAGCCTGAGCTATAACATCGATATCTGCTACGATCGCTATCGGTGGCTTAACGAACTTGCTAATGGGGTAGCCGTTCACATCCTTTAACGAGACAGCTGGGCTGGCAATACCATCGTGAGAGACGGCTGTAGGCACGCTTACGAAGGGGAGATTGAAGATGTAAGTCACGTACTTCGTAACGTCGATCACTCTCCCTCCACCCACCGCTATCGCAACGTCGGGTCTGATCGATTGAACCAGCTCTTTAGCTTTCTCAAGGCTCTCCCTATCACTCCCCTCAATAACGCCTGTATGAACCTCGAACTCCTCTCCTGCGAGCAGCTCGGCTACACCGAACCCGACTCGGGGGCCCACGTGAGGCCCTGTGAACACCACAACCTTCTCGTAGGCGAACGACCCGAGCAGCGAGGGTAATCGCTTAAGCGCTCCACTACCCACGATGACTTTCGCAGGGAGCTCTATCTCATGTATCGGCTTCCCTTCCACCACCCTCCCATTGAGCGAAGGCTAAAAAACCGACCGAGTCCGGTGGACTAAGCGGTGAACAAAGTTTAAGAGCCAATTGGGGGTTATCGCTGGGGTGGTGGAGCTAAAGAAGGAGAGGTGGTTGGTATTCTCAGCTTGGCCGTACGTTAACGCGATCCCCCACTTAGGTAACCTGATAGGGTCAATCCTCTCCGCTGACATAGCGGCGCGTTTCCTTAGGATGAGAGGGGCTGAAGTGGTATTCGCCAGCGGATCAGACCAGCATGGAACACCGATTGAGGTAGAAGCTGTCAAGCGCCGTATGGATCCAGAGAAGATGGCTAATGAGATGCACGAAAGGATCAGCGAGCTCTTCAGGAAGTGGGGTATCTCGTTCGATATTTACACGAAAACTCACAATCCAACTCACATAAACTTCGTTCGAGAATTCTACTCTCGAGTTTACGAGAACGGGTACATCTTCAGCGATACAGTCCAAGCCCTCTTCTGCCCTGTAGATAACGTATTCCTGCCCGATAGGTTCGTTGAGGGTACATGCCCGTACTGCAACTACCCGAGGGCTAGGGGGGATCAATGCGATAACTGCGGTAGGCTCCTCGACCCCCTTCAGCTCATTGAACCTCGTTGCGTAATATGCCAATCTAAACCAGTGGTTAAGGAGAGTAAACATTGGTTCTTTGATTTACCTAAGCTTGCAAATAAGCTAAATGAATATATTGAAAATAATCCAAACCTTCCAGATAATGCTCGCAATATGAGCGTCCAAATGCTGAACGAGGGGTTGCGGCCCAGGTCGGTGACTCGAGACAACAAGTGGGGCATTCCAGCACCTTTCCCGGGGGCTGAAGGTAAGACGATTTACGTGTGGATGGAAGCCGTCCTAGGGTATGTTTCCGCCGTGCGAGAATACTTCGAGCGGCGGGGCGAACCCGAAAAGTGGAAGGAGTTCTGGTTAAACAGCGAGACTAAGAGCGTTTACTTCGTCGGGAAAGACAATATACCCTTCCACACAATCATTTTCCCAGCACTGCTTCTAGCATCAGGAGAAGGCTACGTTCTACCATGGACAGTGGCTTCCACCGAGTACCTACTATTCGAAGGTGAAAAGTTCTCTAAGAGTAGGGGGATCGGAGTATGGATTGATGAGGCCATCGAGCTGCTGCCCGTCGACTACTGGCGCTTCGCGCTAGTGTGGATGAGGCCGGAAGTTCGCGATACGAGCTTTACGTGGAAGGGGCTGCAGGAGGTTGTGAACGCTATACTCAACGACACCATCGGCAACTTTGTTCACCGAACTCTGACGCTTGTTAAGCGTAGGTTTGATTACGTGATACCTGATCCTGGTGAATTGAGGCCCGATGATCAAAGGGTACTAGATGACGCTTGGAGTAGGATCGATGAAGCTGAGAAGGAAATGCTGGCTTTCCGATTTAAGCGAGCTCTCGTACACATAGCAGAAGTTGCATCCATAGGTAACGCTTACCTGAACGAGAGAAAACCCTGGGAGGAACCTCTTCAAGAAGCTGCAAAAACCCTCTTTACGGCTTGCAGTCTTGTAAAAACTCTAGCCGTAGCACTGGCGCCTGTGACTCCTGGAAAGGCTCAAGAGATGTGGGAGGCTCTTGGTTACACAGGGAGAGTTGAGGAAGCTGGATGGCACGAGGCGAAACAACCGGTCAAGCCAGGCCTTAGGATAATGGAGCCTCAACCCCTGTTTAGGAAGATCAGCGACGAAGAGTTGGCTGCTATGCAGGAAAGGTTGACAAAGATCCGGAGGGGGGTCTTTCCCCGAGTTAGGGTTAATCTATAACCTCGCCTACCAGATGCAAGGGGGTGTAACCCTTTATCCTTACTCTAACCCGTTCCCCCACTTTGACTGTGTCCGGCAAGATGACGGGTTTGTACGTGTCAGTCCTGGCGATCACGGTTCCCTCCTTCTTGCCGCTCTCACAGACTAGAGCTTCAAGCTCCTTGCCTAAGTAGGTCGAGTTTATGGAGGCCGCCACCCTTAGCGCTACTTCAGTGAGAATCCGCGATCTTCTCTTTTTCTCCGGTTCAGCGACGGTGTCTCTAGCTGTGTAAGCTGGGGTAAAGGGCCTGAAGGTGTAGCGGGCCACGTGAACTTTGTCGAACTTCAACTCCTGCACTACTTTAACGCTCCTGAGAAAAGCTTCCCAGTCTTCACCGGGGTATCCCACGATGATGTCCGTCGCCACTGACAGTTCACCCACCCTACGGCGAAATAGTTGGATTAGGTTCCTGTACTCTTCCACGGTGTACCTTCTTCGCATCAGCCTTAGTACAGCGTCGTCACCCGACTGCAGTGGTAAGTGCACGTACTTGTAGACCCTCTCGTCCCTGATGAGTTCGGAGAGCTCATCCGCGATGCTTTTGGCCATCCAGGGCTCCATCATTCCGATCCTAATCCTGTAGTCGCCGTCAACCTCAGACAGGATGCGCCTAATGAGGTCGGTTAGCCTAAGACCCAGATCGAGGCCATACGCTGCAACATCCTGCCCAGTGAGATACACTTCCTTTGCGCCCCTTCTCACGGCGTCTGCAACAAGCCGCAACACCAACTCAGGGTCTAAGCTTGTGACTTCCCTCCTGACCAGAGGCTCGACGCAGAAGCCGCACGCCCCAGTGCACCCCACCTCAATCGGAATCACATACCTCACGCCCCCCGTGTATTCGCCGGCGAATATCGCCCTCCGGTACTCGCGGACCAGCCATAGCTCCTCACCTTGCACGAAGCGCGGTAGTTCACTGAGGTATGAAGGCTCCACGAGTGAGGCTTTAGGAGCAACTTCAAGTATCGAGTAGGGTCGAACGTTAACGAGGCATCCAGTTACGGCGATCCTCTTACTCGTCGAAGCAAGCTCTCTCAACCTCCTGAGAATCTTGCGCTCCGTATCCCCTCTGACGGCGCACGTATTGATGATAACTGCGTCGGCTAGCTCGGCGTCCTCAACAATCTCGGCGCACCGTGATACTACCTGCTTCACGTACTCACTGAGGGCCTTGTTAAGCCAGCAGCCGTAGTTTTCGACGTAGACCCTCATCCACTCGTACCGCAGCAGGACGGCTTAAATCCTTCAAGCGCGTTACAGAGTCCGCGTTCCAACGCAGTGCTTGTTGAGGAAGAAGTTAAAAAGTGCACTTACCGCAGATAGCGCGTGCGGAGAATAGCGTGGACGCTGATCATGTTGCTTACACTAGTTCCCCTCAGCGCTACGGCAGCCCCCTCAGTCGAGGCAAAGGCTAGGGTTGAGCCGCCCTACGTGATACTCACTCTCTCTGTTCAAGATCTTCCAACATCAACTTTCACTCTCGATATTGGGAACTTCTCTCACTTTCTCGAATACGCCTTCGCGGTGACTAATGGTGCAGTCGCGTACGGCTCTCTCGAAGGATCAAAGCTGATATTTCAAACAAAAATGGGAGGAAATACTACAATTTATATTGTTTTAAGAACATTTAAATACGAATATTACAGCATTGACTTCAGCTTACCGGCCCCCCTAGCTCCAATTGAAACTCTACCGTGCAACTTCTCGCTCACTATCTATGGTCTACCGTCAATGCCGAGCGTAATTCAATCGCCTTTCAACGTCACAACCGGTTACAACGAGAGCTTACGATACTATATCAGGGGTGCCACGGTAGCAGATGAGCCATCGGGCAATCTAACTTTCAGCTTCAGCGTTACTCGCCTACCCCCTACCATTAAGAGGGTTGAGAGGACGTTGATAATCGATGCTCAGAGAGTTACAATAATAGACAACATCACGCTGCAGGGTATCACCGGCTACAACACTGAAAGCATAAACCTCACATACCCACTAAGCCTCGACGTAGAGGAAGTGGGAGGCCTCCTAGGCCCCTATCCGCGAGCTCTCTACTCGGTTACTCGCACCGGTAACAGCACGCAGATCGGTATATCGCTGCTCGCGCCTCCCGCACACGAGGGCGACCTAGCCTTCGTATGGGTGAAGCTTTCGAGCCCACTGCTCTCCGAGGGTAACCGCTACCTGATCCCGGCTTACGCCGGTATTGGGCACTACGTGCCAAGCTTTACGGTCATTCTCAAAGTGCGCGGCAGTCTAACAGGTTTGAGCGAAGCAGCGATGGAAGGGGACTATCGCGTTTACAAACTTCCAGAGTGTAAACTACTAGGAACAGAAGTCGACCCGTACATAATGCGTGAAGGGTCTCTACTGCCCTCACGGCAGCCGAACTACCTGCTCATATCCATGATTTTTGCCGCAATTGCAGCATTGGGTTACTTCATGTCATCAAGAGGGGGGCGCGCAGCTCCGACAGAGGCAAGAGTCGAGGTTAAATTGACTGGCGAGCTAATTGCTGTTCTGAAGGAAAGGAACGGTAACCTCACCGATTTCCTCGATTCGTGGAGCAAGTACGATAGGGGCAAGCTCAGTAGGCAAGCCTACAGGCAAGCGGTACTTAGGTACAGACGGCGGGAAACCGAACTGAGGAAGAGGGCTAGAGAAGTTGCTCTAAAAAGTGAGGAGAGTTTAAAGCTCTTAGATAAGGTTGATAATATATTTTTTGAAGTTGAAAAACTTTTGAATAGGCTCGATGAGCTAAAAACTAGTATGGAAAAAGGTCTCATACCACAGACAGAGGGAAGAAGAAGGATAACCGAACTCAATGAGAGGTTGGAACAACTAAGGAATGAACTAGAGGAGTTGATAGTAAGATATTCCGAATCTTGATCAAAACAAAAGAATATTTACGTCAACACCTTTACAGTTCGAAGTTTAGCCTCCGTACCGGTTAAATTCAATGAATAGGCAAAGAAATGGCCCACGCGATTGTTGAACTCTCCTTATGCCGTAGCAAAAGAGAAACACGCTTTTTAGCCTGTCCACCAGAGCAATCGGACCAGTACGGGTCTTTGAAGCGCTTATCCTACACCCTAAAGAGGATGGTGCGGGGGCCGGGATTCGAACCCGGGCAGGCCTACGCCAGCGGAGCCTCAGTTTGGGCCTAAGGTGTGGTCCGCCCCCTTTGACCTAGCTCGGGCACCCCCGCAGGGGTCACATCTAAGTCTGGGTTATAAAGCTCGCGGCCGATGAGCTAGCGGGTAGTGTAAAGTTCAGCGGGTCCACAATGTAGCTTCTACTGAGCTCTACGAACACTTCCAAGACACTATCGGCGGTTGTGGCCTCAAACTCGCGGAGCTTTCCAGCAACTTCGGCAGCTATTTTCTCGTAGTAGCTGATGCACTCGTCGGTGAGATAGGTACGGTAGCTCCTCAATTCCTCCAGGTCGATCACTCTCACCTTACGCTCTTCGGTGTACGTAACATCAACGCAGAGGTCTATGTACCAGAGGGCGTTTGGTGGGCGCGGTTCGATCGGCGTGTTTATGTTTACGTAAACCCCCTTGAGAAGCCCATTACTGCTAAAGTACGCGTGGGGCAAGACGTAAGATCCGAGCGTAGCGACGCTTAAGATAACATCCCCCTCCTCCTTCGGTATCTCGAGGCCATCATAGGTACCTGGCGTACGAGCTCTCCTAACCAGCTTTAACGTGAGCGGCCATCTTGCGAGCACCTCGTACTCTCCCTCTATTACCGCTACCCTACCATCGATCTTCTCGTGGAGAAGCCGGAGCCTGCCCGCCGTGAACTCCTTTGTCACTTCCTCCATCAAGGCTTTGGATAGGTGCTCGGGCTTGCAGTGCTTCAGAAACACGTTCTCGGCCTCATCGACTAGATTGGAGTACCTGCTCCCGCAGGCCTTAAAGAGGTGGTGCAAGGGGATCGTGGGGACTTGCTTCGCGCGAAGGTTGTCGAAGCGCACTTTATCTTCAAGTGAGAGAGGTATGAATGCTAACAGCTCGCCGTCCGTTAGTTTGATGGGTTGCGTGGCTTCACGTGCTTTCTCCTTCTCGCGTGATGCTGCCTCCTTTAGCGACTGTAGCTCATCCAGCAACTCGCTCATTTCCGCCCAGCGAGCTGAGCTCCTCCACTTGACCCCCCAACCCTCTAAGCCGGCTCTCATGGCCATCGATAGGAGCAGGCTCCGCTGCACCCCCCTAATGTGCTCACTAACCTCGTGGGACTGCCCCTCCACTAACCGTGCGTATTCGCCTACGAGCGCGACCCCCCGCCTCAGTACGGGCGTCCCCTCATGGAAAGTTACTACGTGCGCGGTCACGAGTTCGCCCACTGTCGCACCATCTTCGAGCACGCCCCTACGCTTTCCCGGCAGCTCCACGGTGTTCGGCCCTACAACTTTGCAAACGTACGTAGCGTAGAGCTCCTCCACCATCGTTACTATGGGAGACCTTGCTGCTACGCTACGTAAGATTCCCAGAACGTCTTCCGCCAGCTGTTTTTGACCGATAACAACGAGCCCAGCGCGGTCGTCTCGATCCTTAATCGTGACTAGTGCTATCCCTTTCTCCTCCACCTCATTGCCGAATCGCTCCTTAAGCTGGGGGCTAGCATCGACAATCTTGATGCCGTTATCGATCAGAAGACGGGCAAGGGCCGTGGAGAAAATCCCCCGCACTCTAACCCCTCTCTCCATTGGCACGGAGGGGCTGTCGCGAGCCATAAGAAGAGGCTTGTGCTTGGGATTGAGGTATGCGTGAGTGCCTCGCAAGAAACTTTTATACTTCTACCCTTTCTGCAGCGTGATGAGTATGAGTGAAGCTGTCCAACTGAGGCAGGCGGTAGATTTACTGCGGAAGCTGGTGGAAGATCGAGGGATTCCCCGAAACATCAGACGGCTTGCCGCCGAATCTATAGAGGTTCTAAACGACGCCAAGCTTTCGCTGGGCCTGAGGGCGGCGAATGCTATTTCGAAGCTTGACGAAGCCTCACTAGACCCTAATGCTCCATTGTATGCGAGGACGTTGATATGGCAAGTGATAGCGCTGCTGGAGCAGCTGAAGGATTAGTGATTAGGGAGGCGAGGAAAGAGGACTTAACGGATGTTTACGACATAGAAACGTTAAGCTTCGGAAGCGAAGCTTACGAACCCTTTCTCCTACAGTTGTACTTCAGTTTAGCGCGTGAAACTTTCCTTGTAGCTGAAGTTGAAGGCCGCGTGATAGGCTATGCGATCGGCGTGCTCACCAAGTGGGGTGGAGGGCACGTGATCTCCATTGCAGTTCATCCGTCGTTCAGGCGGATGGGAATTGCCGAAAAGCTTCTAAGCGAGCTTTTGAAGAGGATGCGACAGAGGGGGGCTAAAGCTGTTAGGCTAGAAGTGAAGATGAGCAATGAGCCTGCTATAAATCTTTACAAGAAGCTAGGCTTTAGAACCGTGGGCATCATAAACAACTACTACCCCAACGGCGAAGATGCCTACGTAATGATGGTAGATCTCGATGAAAACCGCTAAACTGTATTCCGGCAACGTAGTTTACGGCCGTTTGCCGCACGGTTGCCAGCTATGCTTGCTCGGGTTGAAAAGCGTAATCTTCGTCACCGGCATCTGCCCACGCTCATGCTACTACTGCCCACTCAGCCTGGAGAAAAGGATGCGTGATGTGTTCTACGTTAACGAGCGTCCCGTTAAAGGGCTCAATGAAGTGATCGCGGAGGTAGCAACCTCAGGGAGCAGGGGGGCTGGGCTTACTGGAGGTGATCCGCTATCGAGGTTTGAGAGAACACTAACCGTGTTACAAACCTTGAAGGGCACTTTCGGTGAGCGCTTTCACGTGCACCTATACACGACGGGAGTGATCTTAGATGCCGACATAATCGGCAAGCTGGAGAGGGCGGGGTTGGACGAGTTGCGCCTTCACCCCGACCCTCACCATGTAGGAAAACTTCTTAGTTTATTAAGAGAGAAGAGACCATCGTTTGACGTTGGATTGGAAATACCAGTGATCCCGGGTGGTTTCAACGAAGCCTTGAATCTGATAGAGAGGGCAGCAACCTCCGACGCGGTAAATTTTGTAAATTTGAATGAGCTTGAATTCTCGGAGAGCAACAGTAGTGAGCTTAGGAAAAGGGGATTTAGCATCTCTGATAACGGGAGGAGCGCTAAGGGTAGTCGTGAAACAGCGCTTAGACTGATCGAGGCCGCGAAGGCAAAGGGGTACAACGTAAGCTTGCACTTCTGCCCTGCAAAAAGCAAGGATTCCTACCAGACGCGGCTGAGGCTCTATAGAAGAGGGGTTATTTCAGCAAAACCCCATGAGATTGTAAGCGACGATGGAACTATACTCAAGGCTGTAGTACCAGAAAGTTGCAGCAGCATACCTGCGGTCCTCCTATTTCGGGGGCGTCAAGGCTCTGAAACATCGCTGCTGGTCGCTGAGCTTACCGGCGCTCAACACCGCCTAGTTGAAGAGCTACCCGACTTTAATCGCACGCTCCTCAACATCGTTTAGTTGACCCTTATTTTGTGAAAAATCTCGATAACCCAGTGCTAATCACAGAAATTATAAGAATAATAGTTCATATTTTTCCATAGATCACGTGCTGTAGGACAGCACTACAGCATCAATTTTGTACTTTAACAATCGTCAAGTATCAAAGCAGTGTACAATATTCAAGTTTCAGGATTGCACTGCACTTAAATAAGAGAGGTTAAGCAGTTATACCGGGAGAAAACATGGCGGAGTGGTACGCATTCGACGTAAAAGCTAGGAAGAAAGTGCGCATCAAGAACCCCCAGTTCGTGCAGCTTAAGAACGGTCGATGGGCTGTAACCGGCCAGAGTGAAGAAACTGGAATAAAGGTCTTCAGATTCCTTAGTAAAGAGGAAGTAGAGAAACACGTAACTAAAAAGTAAACAATATAGAAGATCGCAATAAAAACAATTTTTTGCTTTTTTTCTCCCATGCGCTGAGAAACGCTTATCTAGCGTAGCATACCGAAGAGCTGGGTTTATGGCGGAGGAGGACTTTCTATTGCGTAAGATGATGCTCGACATGAAGCGTAAACTGATGACGAGGCAGCCTTCACAAAAGGAGGAGAAAGTAGACTACGTGAAGCTGTTCTACGATAATTTAAGCGAAGATGGGAAGGAGATGTTCAACCGAGCATTGATGCAGTATCCATCCTTGGCGCAGAAAGTAGCAGAGATGCTGGGGCAGTTGTTAGTGCAAGGTAAAATAAGTGGTCCATTGGACGCTGAAACTATATATGGGATTTTCAGCGAGTTAGGGTATCCTATACGATTGGAGACAAAAATAGTTTATAAAAAGAAAGGAAAGGTAAAAACTATCAGCGAGCTTTTAAAAGAGGAAGAATAGAGAAAAACGTATATAATGGCCAGCCGATTGATCCCTATGCAGGGCAGTCACAAAAAGCTGGTGCTTGTGACCACGGATTGGGCGCCTTTCTCCGATAAGGTAGCTAAAATATGCGAAGAAGAGGCCGCTAAAGTTGGAGTTCAGTTCGAAATAAGAAAGGATGATTGGATGTACTTGACCAAGTATGGGGAAGTGGATGAACTGGGGGGTGCGGATGTGCCTCAAGTTTTCATCGAAAGTGGGGAGCGAATCGTGCATGTGCTCACACGCGTACCCCTCGATGAAAATGGAAAACCAGACTTTGAGGGGGCGCGGCGTAGAATAGCTAATGCGTTGAGCAGTAACCCGACTTAGAGCAGCTGTGCTCCCGTGATGATTTCGTCAAAGGATGTTCCCAAAGCCTCTAGAACCTGCTCCAGAGCCGTCCTAAGGTGCTCTATGTATTTATCTGGATCGATTTCGTCTATTCTTGCTAGCTGAACGGCTTTGACTCCCTCGCTTCCCCTAACCTTGACGAAGAAGATGATATCTCCCACTTCCACCTTCATCCCCATCCTTTGTAACTGCCTGGCCGCTTTAACGTGTTGAGGGGTAGTCTTCACGTAGCTCGCCAGAGGCTTCGTTAACGCCACTTTAAATATAAGGTCGCTAAGAGGTACTTCCTTCTTTTTCAGCTTCATATAATACTCGTAGGTGAACTTCTTTAACTCTTCAATAGCGTTATCCAGCTGTTGAAGATCGTTGGTTGCACTCAGGAGATCGATGACCTGCATCACGAAACCCTTGATCAGTTCCGGTGTGTTCCGTTTCTTACCGACAATCCCTTTGGCGTCAACTAGCCCGTTGTCGAGAATCCCAACGTAGTTTTTCTTGCGACCACTGAACGCGACCCACACGTACCTCTTATCGATGTCAAGGTCGACTTGTAAGTCTCTCACCCAGCTGATCAATTCGTCTAGCTTGCTCGACTGGGGGTTCCAGAGGAAGAGGGAATCTGTGTCGCCGTATAGGACTGGTAGGCCCAGTTCCAGCGCCCTTCTCAAGGTTTGAACCATCAGGTAGCGTCCGAGCGCTGTCGTTGCTTCCGCCACCGGTGGACAGTACAAGGGGAACGTTTCTGCCCCGAAGACGCCGTAGCTCGCGTTGATGAAGACCTTAAGCGCGCTTTGTACGACGTCGTAGTGCCTCTTCCTCATGGGATCGTCTTCCGTTTTCGCAAGTTTCTTGTAAATGTGAACTCTGAAATCCCTGAGGAAGCCGACAATTTCCGACATTATGCCTTTCTGCTTCGTACACACCCAGTGGCTCAACCCGGGTATCGTGTTGCTCTTGCAGTCTTCGTGCGGGCACCTTACGGTTTCATAAGAAAGGTTCCACCTTTTGATTACTGACGGGTATAGCGATGCGAAGTCGACGACCGTCACGTTGAAGAATATACCCTTCGGCGGGTCGATTACGACCGCTCCTAGGTACTTCTTCCCTTTTATGACGGCACGGGTGTCCGTGTAACCCTTGTACTTGCGGATATCCTCCTCGTTGGGTATCAGGTACCCACGCCTTCTATGTTCGTAGTGGAGGAGGCTGCGAATCCAGGTTGATATGTTGTGCCTTGTTAAATCCTCTACGCCGAGCTTAGAGACTCTCATCATGAGCACCATGAGCTTTAGCACCAGGTCGTCGTTGAAGGACGTCAAAGCGTAAGTTAACTCAGCGTCTCTTAAGCTGTACTTCACTAGCTCCGTGTAGTTTAGCGAGGGGATTGGCCTATCCGGTTTGACCTTTCCCACTCCCAGGAGCGCCTCGGAAATCTCATCTAGAGAACGCCCCTCTCTGTACTTCCCCCCGAAAGCGTAGGTCTTCATCGATTTATTCGTGAAGAACTTGTAAAGGTCTATGTGAAGCGAGCTCTTCAGTCTCGCGTAATCGGCACCTCGCTCCCACCTTACTGGAATCTCATCCTCGCTAAAGCCGAGCTTAAGGGCTCGGATCCTAAGGTAAGGCAAGTCGAATGCGTCGCCATTGAACGTAAGTACTACGGGGTATTTTCTCAGGATTTCAAAGGCTCTCCGCAATAGCTCGCGCTCACTGTTGAAGTACTCGACGTTCTCAAGCGGGACGGGGTCTCCCAGTTCCGGGCGCACCAGTAGTAGGGTGCGCTTATACCCGTCCGACGCGCAGAGGGAAACCGCTATCACTGGGTAGGGAGCCTCGTTGGGTCTAGGAACCCTATTAGGCTCCGGCGAGTACACCTCTATGTCGAGCGAGACCCGCTTGATGAGTGGGACAGGCGCCTGGAACAGTTTCGCCCACTCTAGAGCTCTACGAAGCTGCTCTTCGTCGCTACCGTAGAGCTTCCTCAATTCGGTGATGATGCTTTCAGGGATCTCTACTTCAATAGCTTTCACTCCTTCGCCAGACAGCACATAGGGCATTCCAGGAATTAGCCCCGTATCGTATGCGTAACAGTGGTGATACCTGATTCTAGCCTCCCAAGCGTGATCCTTAAGCAACTCCCTCAGCGCTCCGCGGGTACCACCAATAGACAATGGGTCTCTTGCTATAACCTTGGTCATTAGTACGTTTCTATCCTGTAGAGGATCATACTTCTCAACCACTTCTAAGTGATCAAACCCCCTGTGCTTCAACACGTCAGGGTGCTTTTGTACCAACGCTTCAGGCGAGAGATCCGTGAGGAGGTAAGGCTTATGTCCGTTGCCATCTGGCAGCTCGACTAGTCTGCCTTCTTCTTCGTCGTAGAACTTCATGACGGCCTTACCAAGCTTGCCATCATACTCCACGTCAAGCAAGTACAGCGCCTTTGCTCTCTGCGAGCCCACAGAGGGATTATGTCTCAGCCGGGAGATAAGACTGTCGTCACCTACAGTGAGGGTTTATAACGAGATGATACCCGGGCAAGGATCGTGCAAGAAGGGCAGGTTCAAGTCAATGGTTGGGTTAACTCTGTAAGGACACTGGGCGGAATAGCTTTCTTAGAGGTGATCGATGGGGTCGATCTGCAACTGTACACCGTCGTCGTTAAACGCGATGAAAACCCGGAAGCTTGGAGAACGGTGGCAGAAGTCAAGGTCGGTACAGCTATTACCGTGAGGGGTGATGTACCTGCGGCGCAGATCAGCAAGAGAGGTATCGAAGTGCGGGCTCACGATCTCAGGATCGTTGCTGAGCCGTTAGACCTGCTCCCCCTCGATCCAACCGGCAAAACACCTGCTCTGCTCGACACTCTTATTGACCATCGCTACGTAGCGTTGCGAATTCCCCGGCAGCGCGCACTTTTCAGGGTTAGAGCTATGGTAACCAAGGCTGTGAGAGAGTTTCTAGAGGGTCTGGGTTTCCTAGAGGTGCACACCCCCAAGATATGCGGAGCGGGTGCAGAGGGTGGAGCTACTCTATTCCGGCTCGATTACTTTGGTGGAACTGCGTACCTGGCTCAAAGCCCCCAGCTATACAAGCAGATGCTCATGTGCGGGTGCTCCCGAGTGTACGAAATAACACCTTACTTCAGAGCTGAACCTTTCAGCACGAGCAGGCATCTTAACGAGAGCTGGGGGGTTGATGTCGAAATGGCGTTCATAAGGGGGCCTGAGGACGTCGTGGCGCTTCTGGAGAAGCTCATCCTCCATGTTTTTGAATACCTCCGAGTGAATGCCCACCGAGAGCTCCGGGAGTTAGGCGTAGAGCTAAGAGCCCCTCGTTCACCTTTCAAGCGATTGACGTACGATGAAGCGCTTGAGATTCTGAAGGCTAGGGGGTTCCGTGTAGAGTGGGGGCAGGACTTTGGTAGCGACGAGGAGAGGGCAATCGGTCAAAATATGGTTGAGGAGGGGTACGACGCGTACTTTATTGTGGAGTACCCCTGGCAGGCTAAACCCTTCTACATAATGCGTAAGGGAGAAGTGAGCGCCTCTTTTGATCTTGATTACAGAGGGCTAGAGCTAGCTTCGGGCGGACAGAGGGAGCATAACTACGATAAACTTGTTCAGAACATGATGGAAAAGGGGTTGGATCCCAGCGATTTCGACTTCTACCTTAGGGCGTTCAAGTATGGGATGCCTCCTCACGGCGGTTTCGGAATGGGTCTAGACAGGCTGGTCATGGTTATAACTGGGTCTCAGAATATCAGAGAGGTGGTGCTTTTCCCGCGCGACCAACACAGACTCGTACCTTAACGTTAGCTTAAACTGGAATTACTTCCATACGGCTACGGGATGATACTAGGTAGAGATGAGCTGCTGAAGTTGATACTGGAATCGCAGCCCCCACTTGTTGAAGGTTGGGTGGATCTGGACGTTCAGCTTCAACCTGCCGGTTTTGACCTATCGTTAAGGGAGGTGCGAAGATTTAAGGGTGTGGGTCATATAAATTTTGACAACAGAGGAAGGGTTCTCCCTGACACTGAGCCTATACCCTTCGAACCTGATGGTCGCGTTCACCTGAGCAAGGGCGCATATGTTCTGGTGTTTAATGAAATTGTGAATTTACCGTTGGGTATCGCTGCGATAGCTAAACCCCGATCCAGCTTGATCAGGTGTGGTGCTAGCGTTGAAACTGCGGTTTGGGATCCAGGTTATAGGGGGCGTAGTCGCGCGTTGCTCGTTGTCTACAATGACTCAGGCATAGTGCTGGAGCGCAACGCTAGAGTAGTTCAACTAATATTTATACGGGTTCAAGGAGCATCTGTTGGTTACGGAGGGGCATACCAGGGCGAAGGCTAATGGAAAGATCCGCTCGAAAGCTCCTCAGTAAGAGACGCCTGCTTAAGGTACGTATTGAGGAGCTCGGAGTAACTTTACACCTCGCTTACGGAACAAAGTTGGATAAGTTATACTTACTGTTGCCTCCCGTTTTTTGCAGTTGCTCCAGCTTCTTCTTTAACGTGTTTACCAGGAGATTGAGCGAACGTTGCGTACACCTTGCAGCTTATGAAATTGCCAGTTCCTCAGTTCCCGAAGTACATGTGAGCTTCGAGCAATTCAAAAACAGTTATTACCCTCTGATAATTAAAGGCTTGTTATCCTAAGCCTCTTCCGCCTCTACGGCAATCTCTGCTCTCGTTTCGACTCTTTCGACTCTACCGTCCCTGAGGTAAACGATCCTGTCGCTGACGTCGATCATCTTGAGGTCGTGGGTAGCAGTGACGATCGTAACTCCCCTCTCCTTATTCAACTGTCTCAACAGATTTATGATTTCTAAGCCGGTCTGCAGGTCGAGGTTGCCGGTGGGCTCGTCGGCGAGGATGATTGCGGGGTCGTTGGCGAGGGCTCTAGCGATTGCAACCCTCTGCTGCTGCCCACCGCTCAACTCCGTCGGCCGGTGGTAAAGCCGATCCCCAAGCCCAACACGCTCAAGCAGCTCTCTCGCCTTCCGGATCCTCTCCTCTCTCCTCACGCCAGCGAAGATCATGGGCAGCATCACGTTCTCCATCGCGGTTAAAACCGGAATGAGGTTAAAGGTCTGGAAGATGTAGCCGATTTTCCTCGCTCTGAGCCAGGCGAGCTCGTACGCGTCGAGCTTGCTGATGTCCACCTCATCTATGTAAACTCTCCCCCTTGTAGGTCGATCAAGCCCCCCTATCATGTTGAAGAGAGTGGTTTTACCGGCTCCCGAGGGGCCCATGATAGACACATACTCTCCTCTTCTAATCTTTAGGTTAACACCGTCCAAGGCTTTGACGATGTAAGGCCCCATTTTGTAGTACTTTGCTAGATCTTCAGTCTCAACCGTGTACTCGTACCTGAGCGCCATCCCCCTTCACCCCACACACGATACAGGGGTATATTACGTTTTCTAGATCTCGTAGCGTAGAGCTTCAGCAGGGCTGAGTCGCGCGGCATAGTACGCCGGGTAAAGGGTGGCAATCAAGCTGAGAAGCATCGCGATACCGACCCCGAGTATGAGCATTGCTACAGCGACCGGTAGCACGCTGGCAAGCGGTATAGTGGGATTCGTGTGCACCATAGCATTGACCGCGCTTGAAATACCTACTGCTGGGTTAACGGCTGCGTACACTAGCGCTGCTATGAGCCCAACTGCGTAGCCGGCTACTCCTCCGATTCCGCCTACCAGTAGAGCCTCCAGAAGGAATAGCTCGAGGATGTGGCGATCCAAAGCGCCGAGGCACTTGTACGTGCCTATCTCCTTGTACCTTTCCGCCACCGCTATGAGCATGCTGTTAGTTATGCCTACGCCACATACGAGGAGCGAGATGAAGAGGAGCCAGTACATGTATGGTTGAATGCCAGCTCCACCGGCCAGCGCTTGGAACGACGCCATCATCATGAGGGAGACGAAGAAGGCTATACCCAAGGTTACGGAGGCCGTCGTTATCGCAACCCTGGTAAAGCGCCGCCGTACGTTCTCCAGGGAGATGCGGAACGCCTCTGAAACCGGCAGCCTAATTTCCCCGATTACGACCGTTGACATTTCTCTCGCCTCTCTAGCCCGATGATCTATAAAGGTTTTGCGCCATTACAATGTTTGCCTTCGTCTCCTTTCATCGAGTGCATAGCTCTCCGCTTTAAATTCAGCTGCGCGCAGGGCTCTCCCAGGTCAATACCAGTTAAACCGTCTACGCAAGGGAAAAGATACTTTAAAGGCCTCAGACTTGAATTCTACCGAGCAGCAGAGTCATGCAGGACAACTACGGAAACAATGTTTTAGATGCGCAGCAAGTTGTCTCCAGGATCATAGATCAGATTCTATCGCATAAGCCTGAACTAACAAAGTCGCATATTCTCAAAATGATTGAGGAGAGGATAAAGGAGTTGGAGGGTTTGATCGATGAGGATGCAGCAGCGCTGCTAGTAGCGCGGGAGCTAGGTGTTCCACTTCCTCAATCGCCCCTACCAAGCAAAGTGAAGCTTCCCTTAAAAGATCTGATACCTGGGTTGCAGAATGTTCGGATAATAGCGCGCGTACTGAAGGTGTTTGACTGGAGGTTCCCTGACGGTAAGATGATGGTAAAAATCGTTATAGCCGATGAAACCGCCTGCGTGGACTGTGTTGCATGGGGTGAGACCGCGGAGCGGATAGCTCGGGAAGTAAAGCCAGGGGATTGTATCCTGATAAATCGGGCAGCTATCGTTAAGTACAAAGGACGTGTGGAAGTGAAGATCGGGGAAGGCAGCACTGTCGAAAGAATTGAGGATCCCACAATCCCCTCTCTTGACGAGCTAGTCGGGGTTCACAACGTAGATATTCTCAAACTGCTAGTCCATGAAGTAGTAGTCGGCAAAAACGGCTTAGTAGTGTACGGGGTCAGCAACGGAGCTCCCGTCTGCGTACTAATCCCCTCTTCTTCAGCCCTGCAGATCCAGCGTGGTGACATGGTACTGATTCAAGAACCTAGGAAGTTAATGGGGGGTCTTACGAGATATAAACTAACGCGTGTCTCAAGGGTTTTTGTTACCGGAAACATGAATGTTGACACAATCGACTTCAAGCAGGTGGATTTGGATATTGATGAAGAGCTATCCGTTAATGTTTTCGCTGTAAGAGGTCGTTACGCAGCAGTGATTCCTTCATCGTATAATAAACTCACCCTAATTCTGTGTGGTCAACGTCACAGTACAAGCATTCTAACGTACGATGAAAACCTTGTGAACGAGCTAAGACATGTTAAGCCAGCTACCCTGCTGGAGCTTAAAGGCGTTTATTATACTCCGCGCGGCCTAAGGTTAAATCCCTTCTACCATCTACGCGTACTGGAGCAGCAACACTCTCCCCAAGTGCTCATGGACAACTTATCGTCCGCTGGCTGCTACGTAAGGACCGAAGCCACTATTCTATCTGTCTCTTTCAAGCACAAGATTCTGAAGGATGGGAGCCCAGTGATAGGAGCGGTCATCAACGTTGATGACGGTACAGGATATGCGCGTGCAGTGGTCAGCGGCATCGATCATGTGGGGGTGCTGCTAGGAGCTGGCTGGGATGACATCAGGGAGCAGGCTGTCCTGGGCATGCTACCGAAGCTACTGGCCTACGTTGAAGAGGAGATAAGAGGGTCCGATGTGGAGCTAGAGGGTTACTTGAGTGGCGATCGCGTGCTCGCAGTTACTAATCTTGGGCTGTAGGCTGGCGGTCCACCATGGGAGCCGTGAGGAGGGCAAACATTTTAAGACAGAGCGGTACATCGCTGTTCGATGGGCAGGAGGAAGAGCAGAAAAAGGATCAAGCTACGACCCCGCCGCACACTACCAAAAGTGTTTCAATGTCCCCGCTGCGGCTCAGTAAGCGTAAGTGTAGTTGCAGACAAGAGCGGTGGGCTGGTGCAAGTTAGATGTGTCACTTGCGGGCTTTCAGCTGATTTCGAGTATCGCGAGTTCTACCAGCCAGTGGACTACTACGCGAAATTCCTCGATGTGTATGAAAGTTCTCCGGTGAGTGAGCATGGGTAAAGTTGAGAAGTATATTCTCGATGCAATTAACGAGCGTGGAGCAATCCACATGGTCCTGATAGATCCCGCACGGATGGGGGGTGAACAGGCCAAGGAGGTAGCGAAGGCTGCAGCGAGCGCGGGCTCTGCAGCGGTAATGGTGGGCGGGAGCGTCGGGGTGTCTGAGCACATGGTTGACGAGGTCGTCCTTTCCGTCAAAGAGGCATGCGATCTCCCAGTAATACTCTTCCCCGGTTCGCCCACCAACCTAAGTAGGTTCGCTGACGCGGTGTGGTTCATTTCGGTTCTCAACTCCGTGAACCCGTACTTCATCGTGCTTGGTCAAATGCAGGGGGCACCCGTCGTCAAACGGTACGGCTTAGAGGCGCTCCCCCTAGCGTACCTAGTGATGGGCGTCGGTGGCACTGTGGGTTACGTTAGTCAAGCTAGATTGATACCATACGATAGACCTGAAATAGCTGTAGCGTTCGCGCTTGCAGCGCAATACATGGGCTTCAGGTTCCTGTACCTCGAAGGGGGGTCTGGTGGTGAGCCTGTACCCCCAGCGTTGATTGAAGCAATCGACAAAAACGTTGAAATCCCGCTGATAACAGGTGGAGGCATACGAACCCCAGAGTTGGCGAGAGCCGCTGTAGCGGCTGGAGCGGACATCATAGTGACGGGGACGATAGTCGAAGAGGAGGGAGATCTGCACACCAAGCTGGGCACTATTGTAAGGGCTGTAGAAGATGCGGGGAGGACCCGTCGTTACACTGTTTCTCGGTAAAGCCCCCTGATCACGATACCCGTTGCAGGGACTATATCGAAGATGAACTTTGTAGGCTTAGCCGGGGCCCACCGCGCCTTCCTCAAGTACATAACTCGCACGATATCGCCTTTTAACTCCTCTAATCCCAGCACGATTATGCCCGACGCCAGGAACTCCTCAACTCCAAATCGGCTCAGCTGCTTGCTGCCAGTGGGAATTTCGCTTGTCATCACGGTGGTTAGTGTCCCTAGGCTCTCTATCGCAAACACCATTTCGCGGAGGAACTCCCTCACATAAAGTACGTCTTCTTGCGAACCGCCATAGATTAACGGTGCGATTGGGTCTATAACTAGACGTTTCGCCTTGATCTTCTTCGCCGCGTTAAGTATCGACTCTATGATAAACTTGGGCTCGATTTTCCTCCTCTCCTCACGCAGGTATATCTTGCTGAAGTGTGTCCTCATGTCTAGGAACACTAGCTTCTTTCTTCTTATGAGCTCGCCGACATCCCACCCGAAGCGCTTCAGCCCTTTTAACAGCTGCTCTGTGGGCTCATCTATGGCTATGTAGACGCCTGGCTCATCGTACAAGAGAACGCCCGTTAGAAGAAACTGTATCGAGAAGATAGTTTTGCCACAACCAGTCTCACCCGCAACGAGGTAGGTCTTCCCCTTTATGAAGCCGCCCCCCAGGGCTTCGTCGAGCTCTCGAATACCTGTGCTAGCGTAATCGAAGCCTGTTAACGTTGTAGGAACAATCTCAAGCTGATCCTCAAAACTCCTGTAAGCCTCAGCAGGAACCGTAACCTGCTGCGCGACAGGTTGAGGTTGTGCTTGCCGTAACTGCGTATCGACGGCTACCGGTGGAGGATTTGGGGGAGACGTTACTGTGGCAACCGGCCCGAAATTCGTGGGGACGCTGCTTGCAGTGCTAGGAGTGGTACTCACCTCAGCGATCCCGCGACTATTGCTCCCCCCTTCTTCAGCCTCGCAAGGTGGGTTCTTCGGGTCCTTAACCTTAACCGCCAGTAATGCACAATAATTCGCCCTACGCAAATAGTAAGTGCACGCATCACACGATCGGTTCGGCATTCCCTGCACCTGGACTCAACTTCTAAAAAGTAGAAGTCCGCCCTCTTTAAAAAAGTACCGTGCGACACTGGACCAATAAGAATTTGACATTAGTCGGGCGCCGTAGCCAGCACCGCGCTTTCCCGGGGCCGCAGACCCCAGTACTCGCGGCGGCGGGCGACTGCTTAGCTTCCGGGATCTGACGAGACCGGGCGTTTCCAGTCGCCCTATGGCCGGCTCAGCGCCAATGGGTACGTAGCACCCACATATTTAAATTTTGCACACGATAATTCCTAATCACATGTCGACAGCTTATTAATCAAGTGTAAACATGTTTTAGTAAACACTTATTGTAAATTCATGCTAATAATTATAAACAAATTTAAAAATAGTTACCTTATAGATTGAATCTTGAGATTAAATCGATGGCGCCGGGGCCGGGATTCGAACCCGGGACCTCCCGGTTTCTACCCATTTCTTAACATAACTCGGCTAACAGCCGGGCGCTCCACCGGGCTGAGCTACCCCGGCGTACTGTCTCGTTTATCTGAAGCTATTTTAAGCTTTTGTCACTTGTGCAGGCAATCCAACGTTTGAATCAAGTATTAGATGGTTAGTCGAAATATTACACGCGTTGGCTTTTTAATATCTATGAGTAGAAGCGCGACTATACGACGTGCCTGCATCACGTGCAAGTGCGATCTTGAGCGCGTCAAGCTCATGGCTTGATAGTTTACCCAGTTGTGTAAAGTCACCAAGTACTACGCTTTCCTTTACCTGTTCGTTCCCTAAAAGCTCAACCTGAGCACCTACTGCCTCTAGTTTCTTATAAAGTTGTTTGGCCAAAGCAGCGAGGTGGCTAGAATACCCTATACGAACGTGCACTTCCGCTCCAAGGCCTATAAGAGCTGAAATCACGTGGACGAGCCTCTTAGGATTTCGTGCAACGCACGAGAAAGCCAGTACTCCTCCAACCACAGCGGCAAGCCCCAGGTGCCTGGAGCCCAAATCGACTCCGAGGGCCACTCTCCTCGTCGCTGTGAGAGTCATCGCAAGCCAGCAGGCGAAAACCGCGGGATCCCCAGAACTTAGGACAGCGTCCGGTACTTCGATTCCAGTCGTGCTTACCTCAACCAATAATCCAAGTCCCAATTCACTCAACCACGAATAGACTTTCTGGATAGCTCGAGGGTCTTTAACGTTGATCCCTAAGCCCCTCCGCGTCAGTTCTGAGACAAGGCTCCGCAAGCTTTCTCCACCTCTTCAACGTCTACCTCAAACCTTCCTAGGGCTATGAGCGGATCGGCTAGGTCGCGTTCTTCGAGGGTTAAAACCCCATTCACAACTACAGTTCGCACAAGCCTAGGCTTAAGCCTCCGCAGTATTTTTATGGTTAAGGGTCCGCCCGTTCTGTAGTCCTCAGCACATACGAGTAAGACCTTGCATCCCGCCTCCACAGCCAAGCCGAGAACGCCTACCTCCGTCAACGCCATCCGGTACACGTAACTCTCACTTAACGAAGCCCTGTACGGCACTAGGTTGGCCATGAACTCGTCTATTGCCACTAGCTTCACTTTCTCCTGCTTACAGAACCCCACGCATTCTATCGTGGTTAACAGTTCATCGTAAAACGAGGTTACAGCCCGAACCTCAACGCCGCGAAGGATCACCTTTAAGCGAGCGTGCCGCCCAGCACCTATGTAAAAGGATGGTGCTAACTGCTCGCATAGGAAAAGGGCTAGCCTAGTTCTAAACGTACCAGGCCCACCGTAAAGAACTAAAGCCCCTTTGTCTAACCTTTTTGTTAGAAATGTTAAAAGCCTATCTAATGCAGGCATCCGCTTAACGTTTCGCGTAGTACATAACAGCGATGAGCAGCGTACCGATGATTATCAAGATAAGGCTGATCGCAATCTCTCGAGTAAAATCCCTCCTGGTACGCCGGAGTGTATCGTAGAGATTATAGAAGCCATAAATCATTATTGCGTAACCCATGAAGCTCAGGATGAACTCAGTTGTGTTCTGTAGACTCGTTCCCGGTACGGGTCCAATTCTCGAGTGGGCAGCCGCGCACTGGTCTAAATCGTGAAGGCACGTGTAGAAAACATTGAAAATGCCGGATACGAGGAGGAGCGCTGACATCACAGCTAGTGGTGCAAGCGTAGCTGGCTCCAGTAACTTCTTCAGGGGGTCTAACGGTCGGACCACAGAAAGCCGCGCTTCCGGACAGGTATAAATGTTGCCATATGAGCCTCACGCTGTCGTCGCGAATGCTAGTATCCCGGTGAGCATGGCTAGGAGTGTCAACTTTCTGCCGCGTGCGGCTGCAGCGCTTTTTTGAAGGAGCAGCGAGAAAGAGGCGTAGATGAAGAGGGCGTTGGTCAAGGCCACCGTGGAGGCATAAAGGGGGAGTTTCCCCTCTGGGAGGAGAGGGATTGCTAGCAGGCTAGCTGCGACGGCTGCCATCATTAGAAGGCTGGCTACCCTTGCTGCGAACGCTGGGCCTTTGACTATAGCCAGTGTCCTAACCCCGACTCTGCGATCGCCCTCCATGTCTACTATACCCTTCAGAACTTCCCTACCTAGAGTAGCAAGGAAGGCAATCGAGGTAAGGAGAATAGCTATCCGGGGTATTCTGAAGCCGCTAGGGATGGAAGCTCCGAAGAGGAACGGTAGAGCAGTATCGAAGGCCACAATAACGTTTCCTGGCAATCCAGCTCTCTTTAGTTTCACGTTGTAAGCCATCCCTGAAGCCACGGCTACGATCACAAGTAGAGCGGGCACAACCCCCAAGATTAACGACAGAACAGTTCCCAGGGTCAGCGATGCTAAGCCAATAATCCAGGCCTCTTTAACGCCAATGTCGCCACGAACCAACGGCCTCCACGGCGCGTTGATTTTATCTTCCTCAAGATTGTAGATATCATTAAAGACGAAAAGTCCTATCTCAACGGCTAGAGTTATTGCAACTGCTATGAAAGCTGGAAGAAGCTGCACGTTCGACCAACCTTGCGCACCAAGAGCGTATCCCACGAGCGTTGCGATCGCCGCCATTACTCCGTGATCAATTCGCGCTAATCTCAGCATAGCGCCTAGCTTGCCCATGAGCGCTCGAGACGTTTTGCTCTTAAATAAATGGTTTCTTGACTCGCGTTGCTTCAGGCTTAAAGGAGAAATGAGGTAAAGTAGGCTAAATTTAGCGCTCGAACAGTAGAGCAGTATGATGGGCCCGCCGGGATTCGAACCCGGGACCTCCCGGTTTCCATCCCGAACTCCCGGGTTATCAGCCGGGCGCGCCACCAGGCTACGCCACGGGCCCCCTCACGTGCTCCCCTAGCAGGGGTTTAAGCTTTTTGCGCTAGGCGTGCTCTTAAAAAGTAGCGAACCATACGCGGTTAACTGTGGAAGAGCGCTTTCACGCTCTCACTCTACTGCTCCTGCGTAAACAGCGTCTAAAGCTAGATGAGCTCCAGGAAGAGCTAAAAATTACGAAGGAGACGCTATACAGCTTTCTAGCGGAGCTTCCAGTTCTGCTGGAGGGAGACGAGGTACTGGTGGTAGACACCGCCGGCTTACTCCTAGACCTTTGGAAGAGGAGGTTTGACCCCGTTGAGTTAGCACTAAGTACGGGATGGAAAGATTTTGAGAAGCTCTGTTCTAGGATCCTCGAAGAGTACGGTTTCGAGACGTTTTTGAATGTTCGGTTAAAGGTGCTTGAGAAAGTGCGCGAACTAGACGTTGTAGCACTGCGCGAACCATGGGTGCTGGCTGTGGATTGTAAGCGTTGGGCTCGCCGGCGTGAAAGCCACCTAAGATTGGCTGCTCGCGCGCACAAGGCTCGCTGCGAGCTGCTCGCACGCGAACTGCCTAAAGTAGTTGAAGTAGCAGCGAGGGTGGCAAGCTGGAGAGAGGCTAAAGTGGGTCCAGCTATAGTAGATGTGCATGAAACTGTCATGAAGGTATTCGAAGGGGTCCCCATAATCCCGCTACGTAAACTCCCAGCCTTCCTAGACGAGTTCGAAGCATTCGCGGACGAGCTGTACGTAGTGAAAGTTGCCTTAAGGTAGACCGGGTCGAGTGGACACCCTCAAACTACTATCGTAACCATAGTTGCGAGTCGTGGGTGCCTCTCTACAGCTTCTTTGGCCACCGGCCCATGGATTTCGCTCCCCTTTGGATCCCCCTCCGGAGTTATCAGCACGATAGCGTTGTCCTCAAAGGCAATCCACGTTCCATCGGGCCGTCTGAATGGTCTGCGCTGCCTCACTACAATGCCGTGCAGGATCTGCTTCCTCAGCTCCGGCTTTCCCTCGCGGATCGAGACTACAACTACATCTCCTACGGCCGCTCCCGGTATTCTCCTCCAGATAGTCTTCGTACCTCGGACACCGATCACTCGGGCTAACCTGGCTCCCGAGTTATCCGTCACTCTGACTAGACTTTCTACGAATACACCGGGTGTTTTATGGAACCTGAACGATACACCAGTGGCTTTAGGCCCTCGCTTCGCCACGAGTGATCACCGTAGCTCGACCCTTATAAGTTTGAAGTCGCTTCTCTCGAGAATGTATGCGAAGCACTCTGGCTCCCGATCTTCGCCAAGACAACGAAGGCTACCGACTTCGCCAAGGGTCTGCACTCTCCAATGAGTACCCTATCGCCCGGCTTAACTTCGATGCAGGGAGGAACCCTTACATGCTTCTTCTTTCGCCGTCTCTCATACCTCATGTACTTCGGCACGTAGTGGAGGTACTCATGGGTAACGACGGCCGTCCTATTCATCTTTACCTTGTCTACTGTGACCTCCATTATCACTCCCCTCACGGGCAGTGTCCCGTGCCACGGGCAGAGAGAGTCATCGCACACTTTCTCAGGTGGTTTTAACCCTGGAATACCGACGTTTCGGAACCTTGTACCACTCATACGATTCCTGCGGCCACATAGTACCGGCTTATAAACAGCACGCCGGTCTTGATCACCAGGTGCGCAGCTTCTTCTTTATCCGGTCCTCGGGCCTACCCAGCAGCTCTTTACCTTTGATTAGTACGAGAGAGCCATCTGGTAGCTTTAAGAGAAGCTTTACATCACTTTTGAAGACCCTCTTCCGACCCTTCGGTGTTTCGAGGAGGATGGTTTTCATAGTTTCATCAATTATCCTACCCTCGATTCTCACCTGGCACCTATTCTTGCTCTCAACAACTTTCGCCTCCAAACCTATTAGTTCATGCAGCAATACATTCGATGGGGAGATGTCCACCCCTTTACCGAGAACCTTTCTTGCGCGCCTCTTCATTCTCTATCGTGAGTATTCTAGCGATGGCTTTTCGTATCTCCCGTATCCTTGCGGGGTTATCGAGGGTGCCCCGAGCACTTTGCGTTCGCAACCTAATTAGCTCAGCTCTTAACTCCTCCAACCGCTTCAGCCTCTCTTCTCTACTCATCTTCCTGATTTCATTCGCTTTGAGCACGGGCATATCAATGCACCTACGATGATGCCTTGATAAGGCCAGGTATTTCAATAGGCGGCATTATCCTAACCTTAACTCCATAAATACCCGGCTTCAACAGCACTTGAACGACAGCTTCGTCGACATACTCACTGGGCTTCCCCGACTTGTAGGTAACACCTGCCGTGTACTTCTCGAACCTAGATCGCTCCGATGAGAGCTTGCCGCTAATCACAACCTCTATTCCTCTTGCGCCTGCCTCCATAACCCTCCTGATTGCTACGAATGCTGCTCTCCTGAATCTAACTCCTCTAACCATGGCTCGTGCAATACCGTAAGCGACAATTTTAGCGTTGAGGTCCGGGTTAGCGACTTCAACAACATCTATCTGAGGCCTGTCCACGCCGAACTTGCTCTCCAGCACTTCCTGTAGCTCTTTAATGTTCGATCCACGGCGACCAATTACCATTGCAGGCCTCTCCGCGAGGATCACCACTCTGGTTCCGATAGGCGTGCGGAATAGCTGGACATCCACGTAGCCCGCGTGCGCTAGTTTCCTCGCTAGGTAAGCGTTCAGCTCCATGTACTGCATCCCTCTCTCCAGGAACGTCTGTATGAGCGTGGGCATGCAACCACCGTGTTTTCCTCAGCCTGCGCGCAGTGTCATAACGCCTTTTTAAGCGTTTTTAGGATCGCTCCTCGAGACCGATCTCTACGTGGACCAGCTGCTCGAACCACGGCGTTGCTCTACCATATGCTCTAGGCATGTACGCCCGAATCTTCGTGCCCTTGTGAGCGGCGGCGTGTACAACCCATAGCTTCTCAGTATCCAAGCCCTTGTAAGCGGCATTTGCTTCAGCATCCTTAAGGACTCGTAAAATCGCTCGAGCGGCTTTCACCGGATATCTGCCAGCCGCCATGCCGGTTTTATGGCCCACCTTTTTCTTGAACCTCCTGTAGGGCACAGGCCTACGCATGCTAATTACGTCCTCTAAGAAGCGTTTAGCCCTTTCCAAGCTCAAGCCTCTTATAGCGTCGAGAACTTCGACTGCGTCCTTATAGGATATCCTGAGGTCGCGCCCGGCAGCTATCGCCGTCCGAGCTGGATCCAGCTGTACAGAGAAGCTCCACCTAGGCACAAGCCACGCTGCAGGAGAGGCCCTTTTAAAACCTGATGGTCGACCCAAGAACGCTTATATAAGCGTCAAGAAAGAGAGCTTGGAGCCCCGGTAGCTCAGCCGGGCCAGAGCGCCGGCCTTGTAATCCGCTTGAATCGACGAGAGAGCCGGAGGACCCGGGTTCGAATCCCGGCCGGGGCTCCACAATAGAGACAGAAGAACTTTAAGGGGCGCTAGCCACAGGTTGATCGATGATGAGTGATCTGCCGGCCGATTTATGAAGAAAGGATTGACTCTGACACGACTGTTACGTGAAGGAGTGCCAATTTAATCTATGTAACTCTATATACCACCTTATACCGTTGAATTTGCAAAGTACATCATCAAAAAAAGTGTTCATTAAAGGGCCTTCATCAGAATGAGAGAAGCTAGCATCGCAGTGAAAAACCTCACGAAGTCTTACGGCCCAATCAGGGCACTTGATGGCATCACTTTTGAGATTGAGGAGGGGGAGTACTTCGTCGTCCTCGGTCCCATCGGTTCAGGCAGAAGCACGCTGCTCAAGTGCATCGCAGGCCTTGAGCAGCCGGATAGTGGGGACATCCTTTTTGACGGTGTAAGCGTGGTCGGATTGCCACCCGACAAGAGGCTTGCAGGCTATATGCCTCCCGGCTACGCGCTCTTCCCCCATATGACGGTATGGGAGAATGTTGCCTATGGCCTGTGGATCAAGGGGTACCCCAAGCACGAGATCGAAAGGCGCGTCGAAGAAGCGTTGAAACTCGTCGGCTTACTACACCGAGCTGATAGTTACCCGCACCAGTTGTCAGGTGGGCAGCGTCAACGAGTAGCTTTAGCTAGGGCTTTAGCCTCCGGTGCTAGGCTGTTGCTGCTGGATGAGCCATTAACGGCTCTTGATGCAGTCTTGACGCTCGAGGTTCGGAGGGAGGTTCGTAGGGTTGCGAAGAGTTTGGGTTTGACTGTGATTCATGTTACGCATAATCAGGAGGAGGCGATGGCTGTTGCTGATAAAATTGCTGTAATGAGGAAAGGGAGGATTGAGCAGATCGGCGAGCCGGAGGATGTCTACTTCCACCCTTCGTCTCCCTTTTGTGCGAAATTCGTGGCAGGGGCTAACCTACTGCGAGGGCAGTTAATCGAGACGTACGGCGTCGTGGGCTTAGCGAAAGTCGAGGGATTGGGTGTGGTTAAAGTCGAGCATCGAGGCTTAAGACGAGGGTCCACGGTCTTGGTCGCAGTTAGGCCAGAAAGCGTGGAATTGGGTGAGGGAAGGTTTCGTGGGAGGATAGTCGATGTCTCCCTGGTTAGTGGTGTAGCGAGGGTTTGGCTTCAAATAGGAAACTTGCAGCTGGAGGTCGACGTCGAGCCGAGGTTAAGCTTGATAGCCGGTATGGACATAAACTTCGACTTACCAGAACCCCTGCTCGCGTTTGAATTCAAGGGGCTCGAGGAGGAGGTGGAGCTATGAGTAGTGTGGCCCTCCGCGTTTTAAACTTATCAAAGCGCTTTGATAAAATCATAGCTCTAAATAAAGTCTCCTTCGAGGTGAGAGAGGGAGAGTACTTCGCCATAATTGGGCCGAGCGGCTCGGGAAAGAGTACGCTGCTCAAGTGCATTGCAGGCCTCGAGCGCCCTGACAGCGGAGACGTGTACATTTTTGGAAAATTAGTAAATGATCTTCCTCCAGAAAAGAGGGAAATAGGATTGATATTTCAAGAAATATACCTTTTCCCCCACATGATTGTCAAGAGCAATGTACTGTACCCAGCCGTAGTTAAGGGGGTGAAGAGCGCGGAGGATACCGTACGTGAAATACTATCCTCGATGAACATCGAATTGAGAGCAGCTAGCCTACCCAGCGAGCTGAGTTTGGGAGATCAGCAGAAGGCGTCTCTGGCCAGGGCTTTAGCCTCCGGTGCTAGGCTGTTGCTGCTGGATGAGCCGTTCGGCTCAATGGACCCCCGAACAGCTGAGAGACTTCGATACGAGGTTCGTAGGGTTGCGAAGAGTTTGGGTTTGACTGTGATTCATGTTACGCATAATCAGGAGGAGGCGATGGCTGTTGCTGATAAAATTGCTGTAATGAGGAAAGGGAGGATTGAGCAGATCGGTAGTCCTCTCGAGCTGTACCTCAGGCCTAAATCGCTTTTTGTGGCTAGGTTCATCGGCGGAGAGAATAACTTCTTAGTAGGTAAAGTAGTGGGAGCGAATGGGGATTTTACCGTGCTTGATATCGGATCAGTAGTCCTGAAGGGTTGGGGTTCAGTGACGAGCGGGCTCGCAGTACTAACTATCAGACCCGAGAGGTTGAGGTTCGCAAACGATGGGCAGATCGAAGGAGTCGTTGATACGCGCGAGTTTCTGGGTAAAACCTACAAATACGTGATTCGATTAAATGGAGGGGTTTCGTTGATCGTGAGATCACGCGAGAAAATCGAAGTTGGAGCCAGCGTACGACTGACTTTTAACCCGGAAGATGCTCTGGTCTTTCCGTACCCGAAGGAGGGGCTTGAGGAGGCGGTAAGGTATGAGTAGTGAGCATATCTTAGCCTGGTTTAGCGATAAGAGGCGGGAGAAGGTTCTCCAGTCTTTAGAGGCCCATGTGCGGGAAGTTATGAATTGCGTCAAGGCCCTTCAAGAGCTAATCGTTTCTTGGAGATCCGGTACGATCGATCTTACTGCCCGTTACAACACCGTGAAAGCCTTCGAAAAAGCAGCTGACAATTTGAGAAACTCAACTGCCAGGTTGCTGGCTGGCGGAAGTGCAGGCGACGCTGTTGAAAGAACATTCTTGTTGAGGTTAATGGGCCGTGTCGACAGGATTGCTGATTGGTCGCTAGAAGCTGCCCGCGTGATAACAATTCTGAGCTCATACGAGGTTCCGAGCCAGGTGCGTGACGTGTATGTGGCAATGTCTTCCAAGCTGGGAGCTATAGTTGAAGCTACGTATGGCGCTGTCAAATACCTAAAGGAGGAACCTTTGGCTGCGTTAAACGCTGCTGATACGGTAGAGAAATTGGAGGAGGACATCGATGCTGTTTACGCTGAATGCCGAACTCTCCTTATAAATGCGGCATCAAACCTGTCGGCTCCCATCGTAGTGATGCTATTCAGCGCTTTAGATGCGCTCGAGCATGTAGCTGATGCTTGCGAAGACGCTTGCGATATAGTTCGAGAGGTTGTGGTGAGATTAACGTGGTGAAGAGGGGCTACTTGCTACTCCTGACAGGGGTTCTGATGGGCTTACTCTGCGGCGTCCTAATGTCTAGAGTTTACGGCTACAGAGTAGCTCCCTCCACGTCAGGAGCGCCTGAGAAGATCGAACTGGTCTTCCTTTTCACGAGCGAGAAGGAGGCTTGGATTAACGCTATTAAGCCGCTTTTCGAGAAACATTTCCGGGAAAAGTACGGCATAGAGCTGGAGTTGAAGCTGTACGTGACAGGCTCGCATGAGACCGTCAACCTAATACTGAGCGGTAGTGTAAAACCAGATGTCTGGAGCCCTGCTTCGAGCATATGGGTACCATACCTTGAAGAAAAGTGGAAGAAAATGCATGGTAACGATATCGTAGGCGAGTGGTACCCGATAGTGCTAAGCCCCCTCGCCTTAGCAGGGTGGGGCGATCTTGTCGCTCGGTACAGCGTCAAGGGGTTTGCCGACCTCTACATGCTCGCTGAGGCGGGAGTTGACTTCAAGTACGGTCATACAGACCCCATGCTTTCAAACAGCGGCCTTATGGCGCTGCTCTTGCAATTCTGCGAGGCTGTGAATAAAACCCCCGATCAGCTGACAATCGACGATATCAGAAACCCTAAAACGCTTGAAATCGTTAAGACGATAGAATCGAAGGCGGTGTTCTACGGTAAATCTACGGGGTTCTTCGGCGAGTGGGCAGTCGAGAACGGACCCCAAGCCATCTCCTTCTTCGCCGTATACGAGAACGTGGTGATAAGCACCGCTGCTAAAGCGCGCGCTAAATGGGGAACGAGCTTAGTAGCAGTCTATCCAAGGATTGGGGTTCTCTACAGCGATCATCCGCTCGTTATGATGGATGCTGAGTGGGTGGACTCATGGAAGAAGCTCGCAGCCCGCGAGCTCCTTCTTTTCCTGCTTCAGCCTGAAGTGCAGGAGCTTGCTCAGCGTTTCGGTTTTCGCCCGGTGAACCCCTTGGTGCACCTCAACGAGTCAATATTTAATGAAAACAACGGTGTTCTTAGCGAGATAAAAGCGAGAGCTCTCAAACCTCCAAGAGGAGACGTGCTTGAGGCGATTCTGGAGGTTTGGGTTGAAGTACGAAACCCCGGGGTGTAGTGAGTGAGGTTCGTTAAGTACGTTAAGTCCGCCTACACTATAGCGGTTCTAACTATTGCATCCTTCCTCGTGCTCGCCCCCTCTCTATACGTTGTAGTCTACGTAATAATGCATGCCGGGCAGGTTGTAGAGGAGGCTTTTAACCACTACATAGTGGGAAGCGGTTACTGGCAGTTGATAGTAAAGGCCCTCTCCCTCTCCCTCAGGCTCTCTCTATCGACGCTTGCGTTAAACTTGGCCATGGGAGTACCTCTTGCTTACATCATATCACGTCGCCGCATCAGGGGGTACGAGTTTCTTGAGAACGTAGCTACCCTCGCTTTAGTGCTACCGACTTCAGCATTTGGTTTCTCCGTGTTAATAACGTGGAGCAGTCCACTCGGTGTAGCGTCATTCTTCAACCTTGGTAAGGGGATCATCTCGCAGGAATTCGTGATACCCGTGATCAATGTGCCCGCGCTCCTATTGATAACACATGTGGCTCTTTCTCTCCCGTACCTTGTCAGGCCCCTAACAGCAGCGTTGGAGACTCTAGGAGAAGCCTATGAGCTCGTTTCTAGATCCTTAGGGGCATCCACTCTCACCACGTTCCGCCGCGTGGTTCTTCCCCTCGTGCTACCGAGCTTAGTTTCAGGTTCTGTGCTCGCGCTCACCCGCTCGCTCGGGGAGACGGGGGCCAGCGTTATCGTTGCCGGAGTAAACGTACCTGCAAGCGTCGCTATAGTCAGGCTTGTCGGGGTACTACGCTTCGGGTTAGCCAGTTTTCTCGCTAGCCTCATGGTTGCATCAACTATGGCCCTTGTGCTGCCGATCGAACTCTTATCTAAGAGAATAGGACTGGGTAGGGAAGTGAAGGATACAAGAGTCGAACGAATGCTAGTAAAGATTGAGTCTAAGCTTTCACATGGGCGTTTTCTGACAAGCTCATTCAAAGCATTCATTGTAGCTGTACTCTTCCTGGTAGTCCTTCTTCCCGTGCTTTTCGTGATGAAGAGTACGATCGAGTACTGGAGCCGTGATCCATACACCGGGAGAGTTGAGGGAGGCATCCTCTACCAAGTGTTTGGTCCTGTTGGTTACTGGCCTCTCATCATAAGGGCCGCCTTAAATTCACTAGTTGTCGCGGGCCTTTCCACACTCATTGCCACCTACCTCTCGATCCTGCTTTTCACGGCTATCAGGGGGACAAGGTTGGTACCAGTTATCAGAGCCCTCTTTAGGATCCCACTGGTCGTTCCAACGAGTGCGACAGGCCTTTCAGCCCTCTTACTATACGGTGAAAACGGTCTTCGGCTGGCGCATCCCAGCATCTGGCTCACGATAGTGGTGCACATAGCTTTCACGACGCCAGTCGTGTTCGAAACCCTAATGTCAGCTAGCGAGAGCATAAAGCCCGAGACGTTTGAGGAGGTTGCACGAACGCTTGGCGCATCGCCCTATGATGCTCTGGAGACAATAACGCTTCCCATGCTTAAGCGTGGGATAGTGGCTGGAGCTGTCCTCGCTCTTCTAAGCTCGCTCGGAGAAACAGGCGCAACGATGATGGTTATGGGCAGCGATGTAACACTCACTGTACTCGTAGTGAACATGGCTGAGGCAATGGCAATCCCAGCGGCTCTTTTCACTTCGACCCTCCTTTTGGCCTACGCTCTCGTAGCCTTGATACTCCTTCGCAGGGTTGTGCTTTGAAACGCTGGCGGCAATATTGTGCTTGAGTTAGCCGATATGCACTAAAACCACCCCCTCCATAGCTTCTAGCGCTATGTACTACGTGGTTTGCAGCTGGTGCTCTTACGTGCTTCACGCCGGCGAGAAACCGGTAGATGTACTAAAGGTATTGTCCAGATATGGGGACAAGTGCCCTAGGTGTCTCCGCAAGCTCTCCCTAGAGCCTAAGAAAATAGTGGTTAGGGTTCGAAAAAGGTAGAGCGTATCAACGGGAGGTCTCGCACAAATTTTTAAGCCCTGTTGGCAGCATCTAGGCGATGAGGAACGAGAGCTGGAAGTCGCTACCAGCTAAACTCGCGCGAGGGCTTACCGCGTGCGTAAGCTTCTTCGCGAAACCGAGCTTCATTGCCGCATTAGTCATTGCCTTCAGTGTCGTCATAGCTCTTCTTTTGAGATTGGCTCCTCTCAGATGGGGGGTTTACCTAAACGAGTTCGACCCCTTCTACGAGTATTACCTGGCTGAGAAACTGCTTGAGAAGGGTAATGGCAGCCTACTAGGAGGGCTTGCGTGGTGGTTCAGCTGGTGGTTTGATAGGGGGGAGAGGGATACGTTGTTCTGGGCGCCCTTTGGGAGGGATTTAAGGGCAAGCAGCCAATTAGGAGCGCCTCTCTTCTCCGCCTCGGTTTACACGCTTCTGAAGGATCTCGGATTTGAAGTGGATCTATACACGGTGCACGCCTTTATTCCGGCTGTGTGGGCTGCGACGGCTAGCATCTTCGCTTACCTTCTGGCTAAGGAAGTCTGGGATTCGAGCGCGGGGGTTCTCGCCGCAGTACTCATGGCTTGTAGCTGGCCTTTCATCTTCAGGACGAACTTAGGAGCAAAGCATGAGGGTGTAGCTATACCATTCATGCTGCTGGCGCTCTACCTGTTGATCGGCGGGGCAAGAAGAGGATCAATGCTGAGGGGCTTCCTCGCCGGTTTAGCAATGGGTATAGTTATCCTAGCTTGGGGCGGCTTCCTATACGCTTGGAATCTCGTCTCCCTCACTGTACTGGTCTGGCTACTCTTCAACCCCGAGGACGTCAACGTAGCGAAGGTCTTCCTCCCATTCATTGTAACCGCCGATGTTTTAATAGCGGTTATGCCGCGCTTCGGACCTGTCTACGCTTTCACTTCGTATGCCGCGTTGCTGCCGTGGTCGGCTAAGTTACTATCCATACTCGTTATGTTGCACCACGTTCCTAGAAGGGGTTTGCGCTTAGATAGGAAGACTGCAGCGATCTTTGCAGGAGGACTAGCGGTTGCAGCTATGATCCTATGGTATACAGGGCTCCTGACGGCGCTTCCAGGCAGAATCATGGCCATCCTGCTTCCTGTGCTCCGCGAGGTTGGAGTAACCACAGTAGCTGAGCATGCAGTACCCACATGGGCCTCCATCTACGGCAGTTACGGCATGCTCCTCCCCCTTTCGGGTTTCGGAGCCCTACTGTGTGGTTACAGGTATAGGAGGAGGATTGAAGATACTCTCATGCTGCTGTTCTGGGTCAGCTCAGCCTACGCTGCCGCTTCTATGGCTAGGCTTACCTTACTCATGGCGCCGGCCGTAGCGTTGCTAGCCGGGTATGCGATAAGTGAGCTTACGGAGGGGGCTGCACGATTGTGGCAGCAGAAGTCGAGTGCTAAAAGAGGGCTTCAACCAGGCTTTGAGCTAGCTCTCCTTCCCCTCGCGATAGTATTCTTACTGCCTCTCCTCACCGTGGCTGACACGAACTCCATAGCAGCAACGCACCAACCTGCTTTGATACTTTCTTCCTCGATCCCAGTATTGGACTACAACTACCAGTACACGGATTGGCTATCGGCTCTCGAGTGGATCAAAGCTAATGTGCCGGAGAACGCCGTAATAGCCACGTGGTGGGATTACGGCTACTGGATCTCCGTGAACACGGGAAGGAATTCCACTTGCGATAATGCTACGATAGACACGAAGCAGATACAAAGAATCGCCACTGCTTTCCTTTCGAGCGAGGAGGAAGCGCTGAAGATTTTTAGGGAGCTCAATGTATCCTACGTAGTCGTATTCGAGCCTTTCCTCAAGGCTCAACTACAGTACCTAGGCTACGTTTACTTCTCACCGGCGTACGGAGGCATTGGAGGCGATCTGGCAAAAAGCTACCAAATGGCGCGCTGGATCGGCGTAGACCCCGATAGGTACGTTGGCATAGGGTACGTAGACAATTACCCCGTGCTCGTGCCAGCAGACACCCCGGAAGCGCGCAACGCTACCTTGTATCGCCTCCTCTTCGTCAAAACTACGGAGAGGCAATTCTTCATATTCGAGAAGCTGCCGTTCTATGGGACACCGATATCCAACTATCGAGGCCCCAGCCCAGATATCCCCCAGCCCACTCGCTTCAAACTGGTCTACGCCTCTAGGCCGAACGAGTGGGTTCTAGTCTTCAAAGTCGAGTACCCGAGCGATTAAACGGATCCCTGATTGCGAGCGGATTGCGTTTTAAGCATCCTCCTGTACTTGCTGTACTTATCTTCGGGAGAGAACCTCGGGGGATGAGGTATACGCACGGGGCTGCCGCACTTAGGGCAGCTTTCCCTGTTGAGAGTGTAAGTGCCGCACCTTGCACATTTCCTCAATAACCATCTTGAAACCATAGCCCCACTACTCCAATTTTAACCTCTCCAAGGATGCCTGACAGCCTTTTTCGCTTGCTCTAGCAAGAATTACCTTACTAACTTCATTGATGAACGCTTCAATTCGTTTTGGATCATAAGCCTCTATGTCCATCCTATACCTAGGCGGTCCAACGACGTAGAACCGGGCCGTTAGATCGGGGAAGGACTTGATCACCTCACTCCAGGCTCCGAGAATACTCCGCAGTCTTTCTACACCATCACCATGGGTGCAACTTATTGAGAACATTACACTCGCTTTTGTTTTTGGTATTTTTACGTAGCTTTTAGCCAACTCGTAGAGTACCGAGAGCCAAGGCTCCTTGACTCCTGCTCGCTGGAGAGCTGCCGGACCCTCCTTTACGGAAGCCTCTAAGCCGGCGAGGGTATCACCGTAAAGGCTTTCGAGGTTTAGGGTTACTTCAAGTGCCTCCTCTATGCTTTTTTTCAGTTTTTCAGCTGCTAATTCTAACAATTTCATCGACCTCTGGAAACGTTTCCATTCCTGCATCTTCTTCCTTCTTTCGTTATCGGTAACCCTTTTCAGAGAGACATCGATGAGGCCACGTTGCGGGTCAACGCGGATAACCTTAAACACCCTTTTCTGGCCAACTTTAAGAACCTCCCTAATACTCTTGAACCACGAGTGTGACACTTCGTTTAAGGGTACGTAAGCTTCAACATTAAGGTACTCATCTAATGTCACGAATGCTCCATGTTCTTCAATCCTCTTTACGGTTCCGATCACAAGCTTGTGAAGCTTGGGAATCCGTTTAACGGCAGTCACCAGAACCCCCTAGAACTTATCTAAGACACGAACGGTTTGTGCCTCTATGATGGCTTTACCTCCGGTCGGCTTAGCCAGCCCGCGACCGCAGACCCTGCAGGAAACTAGCGTTGATGAATGGCTGAACAATACCTGCTCGTTACCACAGTCAGGGCATCTCACTAGGATGAATCGGCTTCTGGGAACTGGTTTGAGAATTTTACTGAATTTAGGCATACATATCACGCTTTTTCAACTATTTCTAGCTTTTTCATTCTACCCAAGCTTCTGTGTTGCATGTAACCGCAAACAGAGCATTTTATCTTAATCACTTGCTTCTCGGTGACCTTGGCGAACTCCTTCTGCTCGGGCTTCCTCTTTGATCCATAGCCTCTCTGCTTCCTTAAGTAGCGTCGCTGCCCCTCTGCTAATGTCCGTCTCTTTCCGGGCTTATAGAGTGCTACGCTATGATTAGTATGAGCCTTGCAGCGCGGACAATATGTTCTGATCGTCCTTGGGAACTTCATCTTGACCCCCCCTTGCTGTTTTCCCGAGTTTAAAAACGTTTAGCCCCAGGCACGCACTGCTAGCAACCTCCGTCTCCCAGGTTGGGCTATCCGGAAGAGAGGCGGCGTACATGAACCAGGCTCTGCGAGGAGCGAGTAACTCTCCAATCTTTGTTTCAGTTTCTTCTCTTATGAACCTCGAGAGCGGAGTTAAGAAGCCTTCACGGGTCAAACGGCGAAGCTCATGATTACTTCAACAATTTCGTCGCGAGCCAGCATGTGAGCGTCGCTTAACGGTAAGACAGCTATGTCGCCGATCGAGAAGGGGCCCAGAAGCTTTCCGTTCGATAGTACCAGCTTAGTGTACGGTTTCTTAAAAGACACTAGCGCCATCATGCTAAATCCTCGTGCGGGTAGAGCGGTAAACCTGTCTCCTCTCTCGGGCGCACCCTCTTGCTCCTTGGCCTCTTCGCCTGTTATTTTACTGAGGATGCTAAGAATGCTTTCTAGCAAAGCGGCTTCCTGCTTGGGTAATCGTTTCTCGGGTATGACACCGTGTGTCCAGAGGTAGTTAAGCTCCTTGGTCAACCTCAATATAAGCAGCTTCTTAACAGTCGCTTTTGCGCGCTCTGCGAGCTCATTGGGCAGCTCAGTCGTGTCTCTACCTGTCTCTATGCTTAGCGATTTTAACCAGTTTTGAACGTTGTCGTAAAAGTCTTCTTCAAGGTCGAGCAGCTCACCTGTTTCAAGCTCCCTTCGTAAAGCACCCTGAAGCTCAGTCAGCAACTTCATTCCTAAGGAGAACGTTATGGTAGGAGCTTTAAGATAGTTGCTCACGTTTAAAGCAGGACAAACTTGGAGAAGCTGACTCCGTTGAGCAGCATGTACACAGCCGCGTAGAGGGGCAGTGTTCTCGAAGATGCGGTTGAGCTGATGTCTAAGACAGTTTTTGGGGGCTCGTTTTCGAATTCCACGGCTACTTCACCATCCCTGAAAACTTTAGCTTTTCCAAGAAGATCCTCATTCTCCAAATCCTGCACAGTGAGTGGAGCAACACGCAACCCAGTCTTGCCGTGCAAGCTATTCGGTAGTCTTATTAAACGTTTAGTGTCCACGGTTACTCTCTCGTCTATGGCGACAGCCTCCTTCGCTACACACTCGCTGAGGAGCTTTTCCCACTCCTCTAAGCTTAGGACAGGTTTTTCTTCCTCTGTCGTCAGTATCGACCAACGGGCTATCCGCCCATACCAACCAGAGACCGGCATTCCGTAGCGTAGCCTGTAACCACCCGCCGTCTTGACTACCATCTGTCTGATGTCCAACCCCAAACCCTTTACGTGGTCAACTATCTCGCGCCTACCGTCCTGGCTCACCATCCTAACTTCCTCGTTTTCTACGCGCACGTGGAAACCCCTGTGCCCAGAAAACGTGATGAAAAGATCGTGGGAAGTGAAGCCGAAATCTCGTTCCAAGAAATCCACAAGTTTCAGAATCTCGTCGCGCGCGACGCTGATGCAAACGTTGCAGACCCAAGTATGCTTCTCAAGGTTCTCGCTTCCACAACTGGGGCACCGGGAAGGTGCACCCCAACCGGTTGAACCGCATGCCCTGCAGAACCACTTGTCATGCTGCTCCTTGCATGGCGTGTCTATGTGATCCACGTCAATATCGAAGATGAGATCTGCCCCCTCCCAACCCTTATCATCCATCGTCCTTGCAGCCGGGTCACGGTAGTAGGCCGCCGAGTGGTAAGCGTGACGCGGTACAGCTTCCGCTAGGTATCTCACCAGCTCTGAGGTGCTGCCGAAGGCGATGTGTCGTCGCATTCCCCCTTCGGTGAAGTAGGTGAATGCAAACTCTCTTTTCTGAAGGTCGTTCACGTAGATATCGTCCTCCCTTAATCGCTTGTAGTAGCTTCTAAATAGCTGAACCACTAACCTGTTAGCGTCAGGAGCCTTCATGCCGCACGACCCTTCCACGGCGCCTCAGCCAGAAGTACTGTAGCGGGTGTCGTACCTTGCACTCAGCCACGCAGAGCCCTAGAGTTCTCATGTTATCGCACTTGTACGGGGAGTACTTCTTCTTAGAGCCCCTCATGCCAGCGATATGCTCGACCTGGTATCGGGCGATTCTCTCGTTGAAGTCCGGAGCAGCCTTGAAAACATCAAGGACATCCTCAGCGCTCAAGCCTATGTTAAGAAGGAACGAGGCGAGCGCAAATCTAGCGCTGTGAGGTATGTTCCTGCCAGCTCTCAGGTTTTCCAGTATTGCTGCCATGCAGGGGGGTAGGGCTTGCTCAAAGCCCGTTGCATCGGTGGGAATCCATGCCTCCTTAATCTCCTTCAGCTTTTGGCTCCAATCCCTGCTTACTTCCTCAACGAGTGAGAAAACCTCGTTGGGGAGTCCTAAGCCGTCCAGCTGGAGGCTTTCAACCCGCTGTTCCACAAACCGTTTGAGAGCTTCCTCGCCTAGCCTGATAACTTCAAACTTGTTAACGAAAACCCATCCGCGATCAACCAGCCTATGGACAAGCTTCCACGGCCCTTTACTTTCTGGAATGTTCTCAATATAATCTAGAACACCTACTACTATGTTGAAACCTGAGAAATCTTCATCAAGAATTTTCACTTTTATACCAATTTTATGTAAAATGTAGATTATTTTAATTAAATCCTCACTCGCTATAAACTGTGAGAATCTTTTAGAAAATAGTACAGCAAAACGCCTGATGAGCATCCTATCGAAGACTATGCGAAGAAGAACTAGCGTAGTCATATACGATAGGATCTCTATATCATAGTCATCTGCGGGGAGAGGAAGCGCTTTAGAGTCGATTGCGGCTCTAACGTAGGTTCCAGCCCGATCGAGAACCTCTCTTAAAGCCGGAGTCGACAAGTCGTTGAGGGTGATGCCCAGCCGTTTTGCCCGATCTATTGCCTCAGGGAGGAAGGGGTATTTACGGAAGTCTTCTGGCGAAAGCGCTACTTCGATCTTGGGTACTACCATTCTACTCCATCCGCGGTGCTAAGAAGAACCTGAGTATGCCTCCGGCCGCTATGTCGAAGGTTAGGCACAACGGTTTGTTTGTGGAAAACTCGATAGTAACGAGGTCGCTTATCCTGTAAGCCTTACCCACAATTTCGTCTAGGTACTCCAGACTGTAGGACGAGTATGAAGGCTGTCTTACTTCGTACTCTATCAAAGATCCTTTTTCCATTGAGAAAACCGCTTCCCACTCACCCTTATCGCTGCGTGCTGCAAGTTTCAACTCTCTCTGCTCACCAGCGAATCTAATCGTATCACTTACGAGCTCAGCCTCTTTCAATGAGTCTCTAAACGTATCGGAAACCATCTTAGCTGTAACGTCAAACGTTACCTTAGGTACAGGGAGCTCTCCACCTTCAGTGCTGATGATGGGAAGCGAGAATGTTCTCTCAGCTTTACCCGATAGAGTTACTTTTAGCCTACCACCCTCCACGCGGCATATTATCTTATCTTCGGTTTTAGCGCGCTTCAGGATTTTGTTAAACTCGTCGAAGTTCACACCAATCCTCGTAGGCGCCTCATCGATCTCATACGTGCTAAAGCTTTCTCTCGGTAGGTAAAGATCAACCATGGCGATGCGCGAGCTATCGAGCGCTCTAAGGCGGAGGGCCTCGTTATCGGCAATGAAGCTCGCCTCTTCGATTACGGTCTCTAAGCTCTCTATGAGGTACCTCCAATCCCGCGCATGTGGGAACTCGAATAGTAACGGCATACCAATCGTGTAAATGGCTCGAATGTAGGTATTTATACTACTCGCTCGAGCCAGCTATTGGTATTCGCGCCACGTATAGCCGCATTTTACGCATCTAAAGAAGCGTGTCGCAGGTTCGTCACCAGCCCGTGTTTGAGCTTCCCAGTAGTATGCCTCTAAGTGCCCACAGCGTGGACACTCAACCTTGGCTTTAGGTAGCGTCTCAACGCTTACCTCATGATCAATTACCAGGATGGTATCCCCCGGACCGTGGCGCGCTTGTCGCGTCACTCTGTATGCAGAAGGATTGCTTACGGTCTTCTCGTAACCGCACCTCTGGCACACTATCACTACTTGGCCATCCTTCCTTCTCGGGAGGAGCAAGTTACCACAGCTGGGGCAGTACTCCATCTCAAGTGGCTTGAGTGCCCCCAAAGCGCGTATTTATACTTTCTGTTGCGCGGCGTTTAGTCTGACGCAGCGGCGACACACATTTATCTCCTAGTGAACCCAGATTGTGTGGAAGAACATCTCGATTACGAGACGCTGCTCGAGAGAGCGTACAAGCTGCTGCCTGAGAAGACCACGAGAAGGGAAAGGCTGGAAGTTGAGCCACCCGACGTTGTAGTATCTGGGAAAAGAACGTTCATAATGAACTTCAAGAAAATTTGCGACATCATCAACCGTGAGCCGCGCCTTGTATTGAGGTTTCTACTCAAGGAGCTGGGAGCTTCGGGGAACATTGAGGGCGACGTCGCAGTGATATACGGTATAACAACCCCAAAGATGGTTGCCAGCTTACTCAGCGTCTTCATGAAGGGATACGTTTACTGTCCGGTGTGCGGCAGTCCTGATACCATCCTCAAGAGAGAGGAGAGAAGGATAATGCAGCTCAGATGCCTAGCTTGTGGAGCCATTAGTCCCGTGAAGCCTTTCTAACGCATTGGCACGTGGCAAGCAATGCACTGGGGAATGAATCATGAGTGATGAAAGAGCTAGCATGGTTTCAAAGGCCGCCTGGCTGATTAAAGAGGGAAGGGTAGTTAAAATAAGCGACTTAATGTACTACGTAATGGGAAGGAAGAACCGGCACATAGTTCGTGTTGTTGGAGACGCTCTCTCCTGTACTTGCCCCGGCTTTAGAGGGCGGGGTATCTGCTCCCACGTGATTGCAGTATCAACGATAATGAAGCTTGGGAGTAAAAGTGAGTTTCTTGACGAGGTTCTTCGAGCACGAGTAGAAAAAGAATTAAAGTTTTTAAGACGAAAACCATAATGATGTAAAATTTTCATGTTTAATATTATAGTTGGTTATTAAAAATCTATAAAATAAAAGTTAAGTTGGATATTCATGCGGAATGAGGCCTGAGATTTGTCTCAACCCCTCGTTGAGAGCCCGCGCGTTATCATGACTCATGTTGCACATTACTCGCGTTTTGCTCAGTAAGGAAAGCTCTTAAGGCGAGACTACAACACCCCCTGGGAACAGGATGAAGGATAAGGCCACAGAAGTTATACTGTGGTTTGAGGAGTTAACGAAGGATGACGTACCACTGGTCGGCGGTAAGAACGCAAACCTGGGCGAGATGATCCGCGCGGGTATTCCCGTGCCACCCGGCTTCGCAGTTACGGCATACGCCTACAGGAAGTTCATAGAGGAGACGGGGATCAGGGATGAGATACAAAAGATCTTAAGAGAGCGGGTAAGACCAGGTGCCTCGGCGCCTGAGGATTACATCGAAGCTAGCCGCGAGATTAGGGAATTGATCGAAAGGACTCCCATGCCAAAGGATATTGAAGAGGCTATTCGAAAAGCTTACAGGGAGTTATGTGAGCGTTTGGGTAAAGCGGAGGAGTTCGTAGCGGTCCGTAGTAGCGCGACTGCGGAGGATCTTCCGGATGCGAGCTTTGCAGGACAGCAGGAGACCTACCTTAACGTGAAGGGCGAGGACGAGGTCGTGGAGAAGGTTAAGAAGTGCTGGTCGAGCCTCTTCACTCCGCGAGCTATCTTCTACAGGGAGAGCAAGGGCTTCGCGCACGAGAAGGTTCTGATTAGTGTTGCTGTCCAGAAGATGGTGAACTCTAGATCAGCTGGAGTGATGTTCACGATACACCCGGTTACTGGTGAGAAGGATAAAATCGTTATTGAGGGAGCCTGGGGTTTGGGAGAGTCCGTCGTAGCCGGTAAGGTAACACCTGATGAATGGGTGGTTGATAAGAACACGCTTCAAATCGTAGAGAGAAGGGTTTCAGAGAAGGTAAGAGAGCTAGTTAGGGATCCTGCTACCGGCCGGAACATTGAACGGGAAGTAGAGCTTGGGA
>Ga0209394_1000062_pt1 | contig 96908 bp, 98 predicted proteins | sample JNZ201metaG_FD_184122 | JGI IMG/M metagenome (GOLD analysis project Ga0209394, IMG submission 184122) | Hot spring microbial communities from Jinze hot spring, China to study Microbial Dark Matter (Phase II) - JNZ 20120812A (SPAdes) (version 3) ...
ATTGAAAGCAAAAACCAATGTCTTCACTCTTCAAAAAGCAATAATATTAAACTTTATCCCAACTCTAATTCTAGGAGCGATCAGGTAGAGAATCTCGGTAAAGTGATTCTGGAAAATATTTATTAATTCCTTTAAGAGCAGTAATTATTGCCATGAAGAAAATAGCTTTAATAATTTTAGCAACCTTGCTTTTACCTGCAATTTTGCTTAGCAACATATCGACTTACGCATATGAAACAAGAGAGGTGGAAATTTACAGCCCCATTTTAAGTATAGAAACTGAACCAAAGAGCATCTCTATTCCCATAACCATTACAAACTTGCTAAGTGAAGCTAAGGAAATACTACTTAAGGCTACTTGCCCAAGAGGTTGGCGCTATAGTATATTGTTTAGAGAATATAATGTCTCAAAAATATTCCTTAAAGGAAATGAAGCAATAGACTTGGTATTAGTTCTTGAGCCCGGGCCCGAGGTCACTACAGGACAATATCATTTCAACATTAGCGCTTACTCTAATGGCCGGATGATTTCAAACATATTGAATATAGGAGTCAAAATTTTAACGCCTACTGCTGCAATAAGTATCGAGACTACTACAAGCGAAGTTTCAGGTTCTCCAGGCTCAATCTTCTCATTCAGATTCAACATTAAAAACAATAGTTATAGGGATTTGACTCTTAGCTTAAATGCGGAGGTTCCAGGGGACTGGTATATCCTTGGATTTAAATCGTACGAAGGGAAGATGATTTCAGACGTAACTGTTAGGGCGCGATCAACATATTGGAGCATAACCCTTGACGTTTACTGCCCTGAGGAGGTAGAGCCACGCGTATATCCAATAAAGGTTACTGTGTCGGAGCCAGTCGCGGGAATACATGAAGAATTTATATTCAGGGCGGCTATAACAGGAACACCGAAAATTGAGCTCACAACTGAAAGTGAATTACTGAGCTATAACGTAGAGGCTGGCGGAGAAATAGAGATACCGTTAATTATAAAGAACACCGGCACAGCATCTGTGCGAGATATAGACATTTACTGCCAAGCCCCATCGGGTTGGAAAACAGCAGTTCTTCCAAATAAGATTCCAAGTCTCCCAATGAAGGAGAAAGCTAATGTAGTGCTTTATATAAGTCCACCTCCAGGAGCCATTGCCGGAGACTACTCAATTTATGTGCGGGCCTGGAGTATGGATGCTTCTCAGGAAATCGCGTTGAGAATCACTGTGACGAAGACAACATACTGGGGGATTATAGGCATAGTCGTGATAGTGGCTGCCGTGTTTGGTCTAATAATGATCTTCTGGAGATACGGTAGGCTATGAAGAGGGTCATGATAAAAACCGTTAATCTTACTAAGAAATACGGTGATTTTACGGCAGTTAAGGACCTAAATTTAGAGGTTTATGAGGGAGAATTCTTTTGCCTATTAGGGCCAAACGGCGCTGGTAAGACTACAACCTTTCTTATGCTCCTTGGATTAACGCGTCCAACCTATGGTTCAGCTTGGATAGAAGACTGCGATATTATTAGAAACCCGCTTGAGGCCAGGAAGAGAGTTGGATTCGTGCCAGAGGTTCCTGGATTATATGATGATTTAACTGCCAGAGAGAACTTAACATTCACTGCGGAGCTCAATGGTGTGCCTAAAAGCGTAAGGGAGAAGAAAATCAAAGATCTCCTTGATAAAGTTGACCTAAAAGGGTGGGCTGATGTTAAAGTAGGTAAGTTTTCTAGAGGAATGAAGCAACGGTTAGCGATTGCTGACGCCTTAATCAAGGAGCCGAAAGTCCTGATGCTTGACGAGCCGACCGCTGGAATAGATCCAAAGGGATCAGAAGAAATATTGTCTTTACTTGAAAATCTTTCGAGAAAAGAGGGTATAACGATACTAATGTCATCTCACCTCTTACATCACGTCGAAAAGTATGGTGACAGGATAGCGATAATGAAGAAGGGAGAGATTGTAGCTACTGGTAGCATATCTTCTCTCGTAAAAGAAGAAAACATTGTTGAGATAGATTTAGAGGGTGTTGATGAAGCCTTAATCTCGGAGCTCAATAGACTTGACGGCGTTAAAGAAGTGGAGAGAAGAGGGAACAAGCTGATTATTGTCGCTCAGAGAGACATTCGAAGAGAAGTATTTGATGTAGCATCTAAAATCGGAAAGAAAGTGATTAGTGTCAAGCTTACACAAAGTTTAGAGAGAATTTACGCAAAATACTTTAGGGAAGAGGAGATTAGATGAGGATTACACCAATTATTAGGAAGGAGGTCGCTGACCATTTAAGTAGCAGAAGATTTCCATTACTAATAGCCCTCGTACTCCTCTCAGGTCTCGCTACTTCCTATCTTGGCGTTCAATCGATTGTTAAGGGACCTATAAAGGAAACAGAGCAGACAATAGCCTTCTTAAGGTTACTAACTGGGAGCGAAGAGACTCAAATACCTTCATATGTATACTTTATAGGTCTTTTCGGTCCAATTGTCGGAATAGCCTTAAGCTTTGACTCGGTTAATAGGGAGGTTTCAAGCGGCTCCATGCTTAAGCTACTCTCAAACCCAATATACAGGGATAGCATTATACTTGGCAAAATAATTGCAGGTATCCTAATAATCCTGCTCATAGTTTTCAGTAGCACAGGTATAGTAACCGGCTTTAATATACTGTTAGCTGGCTTTGGACCAACGATTGAGGGAACCTTCAGAATAATATATTTCGCCATAGCATCTTTCCTCTATATAGCCCTTTGGTTCAGCATAGGTCTCCTCTTCTCAATAGTATTTAGGAGGACAACGACGTCAGCACTCGCCTCTCTAGCCGTCTGGGTCTTCTTCTCTATCTTCATTTACTTAGTTGCGGATATAATAGCGACTGAAGTTGCTGGTTTAAGATACTACTTTCCTGAACCCCCTACAAGCGCTAAATGGCTCTACTATGTAACATATGATGCAGTAATCAGATTTAGCCCACAAACATTATACTCAGAAGTAGCTGGATATATTCTGAGCCCAGAAATACTAGTCATCTACTTTAATCCTTATGGAGGATTCTATTTGCCATCGCTGAAGTTACGGCCACTAAGCCTTGATGAAAGCTTATCCCTTGTATGGCCTTCTTTCTCGACTTTAATAGCGAGCTTTGTCATAATCCTAACATTGAGCATACTGATATTTCTTAAAATGGAAGTTAGGCCGTCTTGGGCGTAGCGATAAAGCTAGTGTTTTAGCCACTCAGGTAAACGCTGCCCTCTTAAGAGATCCTCAAAGTTCTCTCTTTCTCTAATAAGAGCATATTTTCCATCTTTTACAAGAACCTCTGGGCATCTTGGCCTAGAATTATATTGCGAACTCATCACTAAGCCATAGGCACCAGTATTCAGTATTGCCAATATGTCTCCTTCATGAATTTCCGGGAGAAGCCTATCCCTAGCTAGTATATCACCGGACTCACAGAGGGGGCCAGCAACATCATAAACCTCTTTTTCAGGCTCGTTTAACTTGTTTGCAACGATTATATGGTGATAAGCACCATACATAACTGGCCTGATTAGCAAATTGAAGCCAGCATCAACCCCGATGAACTTCTTGAATGGCGTCACTTTAACTGTGTTAACCCTCGTTAAAAGGATACCTGCGTCACAAACTATGTAACGGCCGGGCTCAATGCAAAAGAAGGGCTCGCCTAAGTCATACTCTCTAATTTTACTCTTAAAGAGATTAAGCATTTTCTCAGCATATTCATCCAGGTTTAGCGGCTTTTCCTCTAGCTTATATGGGACCCCCAGTCCACCGCCAAAATCTATGAACTCGAAGGTTATTTCGAGTTCCCTCCTGACACGATAGGCTATTTCTAGAAGCTTCTGGGCTGCTAGAAGGAAGGGCTCAACGCTTAATATTCCAGAGCCAATATGCATGTGTATCCCAAACCTTCTAACACCTGCTCCCTTCGCAATCTCATAAGCCCTAATAACATCAGTCTCCCAGATGCCGAACTTAGAATCTCTCCCGGCAGTTATAACATGCTTATGGTGGCCAGCACCTATCTCCGGGTTAACTCTAATAGACAACACTTCGGGGACATGAATACTGATTAATCTTTTCAGCTGAGAGAGGGAATCTATATTAATTGTGACTCCAGCTCTGACTAAGAATTCTAACTCATCATCTCTAACACTTGTTCCAGTAAAGAGTATTTCTTCAGGTTGAAAACCAGCCTTTAGCGCTAGGAAAACCTCTCCTGGACTGACTACATCTAGGTATGCGCCCTCATCCCTTAAAATCTTCAGAAGTGCTAGGCTAGTATTAGCCTTGGCGGAATAATAGATTCTAACTTTGTCGTGATGTTTTAGAAGCGCCTCCCTTAACCTACGGAAGTTTTCACGTACCCTGTTCTCACTTAAGACATAAAGTGGGGTATCAAATTTATATGCAAGCTCTATTGTCGAGACCCCATCAATATAGAGAACTCCACCTTTATTCTCCAGAAATTTATGGGGGCTTAAGAAAACCATGGAGGACACCAGAATCTGTCAAATATATCCCTTAGCGACCATGAGTTCCGCGCTGAGTATCCCAGCGCCAGCAGCTCCCCGAATAGTATTATGGCCAAGGCATAGATACTTAAGCGTCATAACCGGGTCATTTCTTATTCGCCCAACAACTACACTCATTCCCCTCCCAGCATCTCTGTCAAGTCTAGGTTGCGGCCTATCAATTTCATCCCTAACAATTATGGGTTTCTCTGGAGCAAAAGGCAGCTTGAGTCTCTGCGGCTCACCAATGAAGTTTCTGAACGCCTCCTTAACCTCTTCGATTGTCGGCTTAGATTCTAAATCCACATAAACTACTTCTAGATGGCCATCCTTAACATTAACCCTATTACAGCTAGCGCTTATAGCCATGTCTGCCAGCCTAACTCTCTCGCCATCAAAAACTCCAAGAATCTTCTTTGTCTCAGTCTCGATCTTCTCTTCCTCCTTAGCAATATATGGAATTATATTATCAATTATATCTAGTGATGGAACCCCAGGGTAGCCTGCCCCACTTAAAGCCTGCATCGTCGTAACAATAACCTTCCTTAACCCAAACTTCATCAGTGGTTTCAATGTTAATGCGAGCTGTATGGTTGAGCAATTGGGGTCAGTTGATATAAAGCCGCTCCAACCTCGCCTACGCTTCTGTATCGGTATAAGTTCAAGGTGCTCTGGGTTAACCTCTGGTATAAGCAGCGGAACATCATCCTCCATTCTATGAGCTGCAGCCTTACTTAAAACAGGCAATTCAGTAGCAAAACTTTCTTCTATTGGTCCAGCTATATCTCCGGGGAGAGCTGAGAAGACTAAATCCACATCCCCCGCCTCCTTAACGGATTTAAGATCTGCGTTAACAACAGTCATCTCACCCACTTCTTTCGGCATCTCCGTCTCCATGCGCCATGCGCACACCTCCTTATACCTTTTTCCAGCTGAACGCTCTGAAGCCGCTAATACTGAGATATCGAACCATGGATGATTCTCTAGCAATTGAATAAATCTTTGGCCCACAGCTCCAGTCGCAGCTAATATTGCTACACTCCTACGCCTCAAGAATATCCCTCACAGCCGTAATAGCCTCATCAATCTTGCTCTCATCAACAAATATGCTTATTGTTGATTTACTTGTTGTAACCTCAATTATATTTATACCTTTAGATGCCAAAGCACTAGTCACCTTTGCAAGCCACCCTGGAGAATCAATGAAGTCTGGATGGGAGATTTCTATAAGGCCAACTCCGGTCAGGCAGCTTAAAGCTTTAACAAAACTTAAACTATGCAGCTTATTTATCAACCCTCTTAAATCTTTAGAGAATGTGAAGATTGTGATGGTGTTTCTGCCAGTACTAACTCCAAAAATAATGTTTTCGTCTAAAGCCGCAAATATTTGACCCAAATTTCTTGGATTAATGTCACAGATAAGACTTATGGCAGTAATGTTCTTCTCCGACTTTATGTCAAATGTCTTTGAGTTTAAAGCGCCCAATATCTCCGTTCCAGGCGATCTAAAGTCGCCTGACATAAAACTGACAACCCTTAGTCTCTGCTCTGGAATCTTATATTTTAGAGCTTCAGCCTTAATTATCTTCGCGCCACCATGAGCGAGAGCGAACATCTCATAAATGTCGATTTTATCCAGCACTCGTGGATTATCAACAATTTTGGGATCAGCAGAGAGGACCCCTTCAGTTTCTTTAACTAGTAAAACTTCCTCCGCCCTCAGAGAATTTGCTAGTATAAGGGCAGTTGTGTCGCTCCCTCCCCTACCGAGCGTGGTTACATTTCCATCCTTGTCTTTTCCTAAAAAGCCGCATATAACCACTATTTTTCCACTTGAGAGAAGGGGCTCGATATATTTCTGGACACGCATACGTGTTTCATGTATATCCGGTTTAGCATTCTTAAAGTTTGAGTCCGTTATTATGGGCCACTCCTCATGGCTAGGCTCGATGTAAACCGCGTCGGCGCCAAGTGCTTTTAATGCGGAGCAGAAAATTCTTGCGCTGATTCTCTCGCCCATCGAGACTATATCGGCATAATCTTTATCGCTTATTTTCCCAAGATGCGAAATTGTATCAATAAGGGTGTCCGTCATATTGCCCATTGCGGAAACCACTACAATAACTTCCTTAAAGTTTGCCTTTAGAATCATCTCAGCAGCTCTTCTAATTTTCTCCCCAGTCGCAAGGTCTGCGCCGCCGAACTTCACTACTACTCTACCGCTTACTAGGAAGGTTATCCCCTCCTAAACCAGTCCTAATACATCATCCATGGTATAAATCCCTGGTTTATCCTGCTTATAAACCCATTCCGCAGCATATAATGCGCCTTGCGCGAAAACGCTCCTAGAGAAGGCTGTATGTTCAATACGTATCATCTCATGTGGACCAGCTATGATTACTTCATGTATACCTGGAACCCCCCCAGCCCTAACAGATAATATCTCGAGCTCACCCGGTTTCCTTAAACTTAAACCTTCTCGGCCATATATTATGCTTGTGTATCCCTTAACTTGAGAAATTATCTCTCCCATTCTCTTCGCAGTTCCGCTAGGCGCATCCCTTTTACCTGAATGGTGCATCTCAATTATGCTGACCTCATAGTCTGCTGGAAAAGCTCTGACCATTTGTAGGAGCTTTAAGAGTATATTTATGCCTATTGCGAAGTTTGGTGAGAAGACCGCTGGAACCTTATTTGAAACGACTTCACTAATTCTTCGCATCTGTTCCTCGGTAAAACCAGTTGTTCCCATAACTATCCTCTTGCCTAACTCAGCCACTAACGGGATATTTACAATCTCAGCTTCGGGGTTTGTGAAAGATATATAGACATCAGCATCTTTAACAGCGTCCGGTATTCTCGATGGATCAACTATCCTGATATCTAAATCGCAGATTCCTGCCTCTCTTAAAGTCTTATTTATGTTTGGATCATCCCCCGCAGCTACAGCGCCAACTATTCTAAAACCCTTTACAACAGCCTCTTTAATCAACGTACTACCCATCCTCCCAGTGGCGCCTGCAACACATAATTTAATAGCAGTCATATGTTAAATCCTCCCAAAAACGCTTATCATATAACCGTTTGCTTAAATCTACATCAAAGAAATCTTCAAGAGGTTTAAATAGGTCAGGATTTCTCTCATAAACAGTTCTGAATGCGCTTAAGACCACTTCTAAACCTTTCTTCGTCATCTTTCCAAGGGGGCGTCTACACGGCCCTGAGGGCATTCCGAGAACATTCATGAGGGTCTTATATGGAAGTGGATTTCTGGCTCTACATAAAACAGAGCCATATGGGGTTTCTTCCTCAGTTTTAACAGTTACAACTGAGAATAATGGTTTTAGTGTTTCATTGAGGTTTCTAGCTTCCTCAATCCTCTTTTCAAGAACAGCCCTCGTTAAACTTTCAATAGCCTTAGGAAGTATGTTTGATGTAACTGAAATGACACCGCTCGCTCTAATCTCTGGATGAATCATTATTTCATAGGTTTTATCGTCATCCCCAGACAATATATAGAAATCTTCACCACAAAACTTTCTGGTCAACTTCATATTTTCAATATTTCCAGTAGCCTCTTTAACAGCCTTAACATTCTCGAACTTTGAGTGGAGAATCGCCAAATCCTGCGGAAGTATCTGGGTTCCAGTTCTTCCCGGGATTACATATGGTATAACCTGAACTTCTGGAAACATTCTCGCAACCGGTTCAATATACTCCTTCCTTATTTCCAGGGAACTTGGCCCATTATAATATGGATCCACGAGTAGAACGCATCTAACGCCGAGATCATAAGCCTCCTTTGTCATCTTAGTTGTTTTATCTGTTGAGTTGCTTCCAGTCCCAGCTATTACTATACACTTGTCGCCAGCAACGTCGAGCACTTCCTTAATGACCCTTATACTTTCCTCATGAGTCAATGTTGGGCTCTCCCCGGTCGTCCCTACTGCAAGTACCCCACTTACACCTTCACTGAGCTGAAAATCAACAAGCCTCTTTAAGCCCTCAAAATCTATTTCAAAGTTATCTTTCATTGGAGTTATAAGCGCTGTATAGCAACCTTCGAACTTTTCTATCTTCATATTTTGCTATGCCTCTAAATAGCTAGATCGAATCAAGAATCTTCTCATATTTTATAGATATTTATGTTTTTCGTTAATATAATACGAAAAACGTAAAAATAAACAACTTACTATATTCATAAAGCTTTTCAGTAAAATGGAAAAGAATAAAATGTGTGGATGAGATAGATCTCCAAATATTACGGATGTTGAAAGAAAATGCCAGGATAAAATATGTAGAAATATCTCGAGCTCTTGGCTTAACAGAAGGAGCTGTTAGGAGAAGGATAAAGAGACTTAAGGAAAGCGGGATAATAAAAAGGTTCACAGTTGAGACAAGCATAGAGATTGAAGGAATAGTTTTAATTGAAACAGAAACTGATAAGACAGAAGACGTCGTAAAAAAAGTTAGGGGAATTTGCGACAAGGTCTTTGAGGTGTCAGGAGAATACGATATTGCAGCATTAATACAAGCATATACTATAGACGAGCTAAATAAAAGAATAGATGAAATAAGGAGATTATCGGGCGTCCTAGCTACAAAAACACTAATAAAGCTTAAGAACTAGCAGTCCTCACGCCGAACAGCCTCAAGGGCCCTATACATTTTTTCATAAGTTTTCATAAAGTCAGCATCTCTTAGCAATAGGTTACGGATTTCTTTATAAAAATCGATGAAGGCTTTATGATCCCTACTCTTAATAACGTTTCTTAAGCTCATAGCTTTTTCTATCATTTTATCTAAGTAAGTAATCGCGTATTCATTATCCATTTGTATTGAGGCATAGAGGAATGGATCTTCGTTCATTACCGCCCCGCTTAATATATACTGCAGTGTGAAAGTTGTTCCCCCAAGACGTTTGAGTATTCCTATATCCTCTTCACTGATGACTGATGCGAAAACGATGTTAATGAAGTGGGTTAGTGCTAGAGTTAATGCCATAACCTTATCGTGAAAGCTGTAATCAACCGGAATTATAGTAGCTTCCGGAAAAATTTTCTCCGCCAACTCTTTCTCGACCACGAGGTCAACCACAGGCACTAGAGCGATCTTTTCACCAGAGAGTCTCTGGACGCCTGGGCCGAAGAGAGGGTGTAAGGACAAGACTCTTATACCGCGTGCAGCGGCTTCCCTCAAAGCTGGTAAAATTTTTGATTTAAGCGAGGCTATTTCAGCGATAACTGTACATTTATCCACTTCTGGCATTATTTCAGTTAAAACCTTCGGAGTTACTTCTATTGGAGTTGAGATAAGGACTAAATTAGCCTCTTTAACAGCTAAGATATTATTCTCAGAGAGCTTTACCCTCATTTGTTTCGCAACTTCTCTAGCTTTCTCCATTCTAATATCTGATATTATCACTTCATGACCACGCTCGAGAAAGTATCTCGCAAAATATGTTCCCATCCTTCCAGCTCCACCAATTATGGCGACAATCATCCGGACACATCCTTTAAATTATTTAAAGGTTTGACTCGATAACTTCCTGCTGCACACGCTTCGATTCTTCAATAAGCAATTTTAAAAGTTTTAGTGAAAAGTTTATGCTTATACCGCATTTTTTACTGAATTCAATAACCCTATTCCTTAACTCATTTTCAGTTAAAGGATCCTCAAGCGGTAGACCATTACGAGCCTTTATTTCGCCAATTCTTTTTGCAAGCAATAATCTCTCGTTAGATAGGCGGATTATTTCAAGAGTTAATTCCGCGATCTTCTCCCTAAGAGCCTCAAGCTCCTTGGAAAACAACCTCTCTCCCTAAAAACTACATAAATGTTTTTTAATGTAAAAGTCTTTTTCAAACCTACGAAGTGATGCTCTGGACTCACGCCATGCTATAAATTCAAAAAATATTAAAATTCATAGAAACTTTTAACTTACTTTTCCCTAAACTTTTATGAAAATAAATTGTTTGCGGTAGTGGTGGACTTGATGCATTTACTAAACTTTAAGGGCTGGTCTGGAGAACAAATAATGGAGATTGTTAATAAGGGTATTGAGGTGAAGAGAGAACCTTTTAAGTACCGTGATGCGCTAAGTGGGAAAACTTTAGCCATGATCTTTCAAAAAACCTCAACTAGAACCAGAGTTTCTTTTGAGGTTGCCATGACGCAAATGGGCGGACATGCAATTTACTTGGATTGGAGGGCAACGAACTTCACTATAGCAGACATATACGATGAAACGCAATACCTTTCACGGAATGTTGACTGCATATTGGCTAGACTTCTAAGACATGCAGATTTGCAAGTTATGGCTAAGGCGTCACGAGTGCCAGTGATAAATGGATGCGACGAGAAGTATCATCCAAGTCAAGTAATCGCTGATCTTATAACAATGAAAGAGAAGAGGGGGACGTTAAAAGGCGCTAAGTTAGTCTACGTGGGCGTACATAATAATGTATGTAATTCTCTAATAGAAGCGTGTACTAAAGTTGGTGTGAAAATTGTTACTGTTACACCAATATTTAATGATCCCTCAAAGGATGAAGAGCTCTTAGAAGGGGCTAAGAGAACTGGTCTTTGGGAGATGACACTTGATCTAAAGTATGCTGTAAAGGATGCTGATTTCATTTACACGGATACATGGGTTGATATGGAGTTCTTCTTAGATCCAAGATATGCTGAGGAGAAGGAGAAGCGCATAAGGATAATGATGCCATATCAAATAAACAGGGAAAATATTGCTGGGAGTAATGCTTGGATAATGCATGATATGCCAATTCATAGAGGATACGAGATAAGCCCCGAGATGATCGAAGATCCAAGGTCGATTATTTATGAACAGAGCGAAAATAGGTTGTATGCGGCGAAAGCCATCCTCTTAAAACTATTAAATAAATACTAGTTGAACTTAGATGCCCATAACTCTTAAATAACCCATTATTTATTCAATAACTCAATTCAAAAAATGGCTTGGGTGAAAGAAGTGGCGGACTACCCGGATGACTGGTATAGAAAGTATCTACTGTTCGGTAAATGGGGTTGGGAGGGCATAGAGGTAAAAGACCCTGGGCTTAAAAGGTATATATGTCTTAGACCTGTTATTCTACCACATTCAATGGGTAGGCATGCTAAGGTGAGGTTTGGTAAGGCTGAGGTTAACATAGTTGAGAGACTTGTAAATCAACTTATGCGTCCAGGGAGAAATGGGGGTAAAAAGGCTAAAGCCATAAAGATTGTTAAAAACGCCTTCGAGATAATTTATCTCCAAACTGGTAGGAACCCAATTGAAGTTCTTGTTAGAGCTATTGAGAATGCGGCTCCATGCGAAGACACGACGAGAATAATGTATGGTGGAATAATTTATTATCAATCCGTCGACGTATCCCCGCAAAGAAGAGTTGATTTGGCATTACGGTGGATTGCTGAGGGCGCCCGTCTCGCGGCCTTCAGTAACCCAAAGACAATCGAGGAATGCTTGGCAGAGGAGATAATATCGGCCGCGAACAACGATCTTAAGAGCTATGCTATACAACGTAAAAATGAGTTAGAAAGAATAGCTCTACATGCACGCTAAATAGTTACTTTTATCTCATTAATACACTTTAGTATTAATCTAATTCAGAGGGGAACTTTATGGATTTACTAATAAAGGGTGGCTACGTTTATGACCCCTTAAATGGCATTAATGGAGAAATCATGGATATATCGGTTAAAGAAGGAAAAATTGTTGAGAAAGTTAATGAACATGAAGCTCATGTAATTGATGCCTCTGGAATGATAGTAATGCCCGGCGGGATAGACATACATACCCATATAGCTGGCTCTGAGGTTAATTCTGGCAGACTCCTCAGACCTGAGGATCACATTCGCGATGTTGAATCAAAAACGCTTATAACAAGGTCTGGGGTGGGCTATTCGGTTCCATCAACATTCACCACAGGCTATCGTTATGCACGTATGGGATACACATTACTTTGTAATCCCTCAATGCCTCCATTAGAAGCCAAGCATACACATGAGGAACTTGATGACACTCCAATAGTAGATAAGGTGACCTTCCCACTACTTGGAGACTGGTGGTTCGTTTTAGAATACTTGAGGGATAAAAAGATTAAGGAATGCGCTGAGCATGTGGCTTGGATGATAATTGCAACAAAGGGATATGCAATCAAGATTGTTAATCCAGGCGGCTTGGAGGCATGGGGCTTTGGAAGGAATGTTAAAAGTTTGGATGACCCAGTACCATACTTTAATGTCACGCCTAGGGAGATAATTCGTGGACTATGTATAGTTAACAAGATGCTTAACCTGCCGCATACGATCCACGTTCATACAAATAGGCTTGGGCAGCCGGGTAATTATGCCACAACCCTTGAGACAATGGATTGCGTCAAAGACCTAGCAATAAACGATAAACCTGTCATTCACATTACACACTGCCAGTTTAGTGCATTCAAGGGTGATAGCTGGGCAACAATGCGCTCCGGAGCTGAAGAGATAGCTAAATATGTTAATGCACATAGTCACGTTACTCTAGATATGGGCCAGGTAATTTTCACCGACACAACCACCATGACGGCTGATGGGCCATGGCAATACACTCTCTATGAACTAAGCGGAAATAAGTGGGTTAACCATGATGTTGAAGTTGAAACTAGCTCTGGTATAGTGCCCTTTAGATATAGACGTAAGAGCTATGTTCATGCAACAATGTGGTCTATAGGTTTAGAACTAGCTTTGCTAATAAAAGATCCATGGAAGATATATTTGACAACAGATCACCCAAACGGCGGCCCATTCACGGAATATCCGAGAATAGTATCCTGGCTTATGAGCAGAAAAGCTAGGGAGGAAACTCTCAAAAAGATTAATAAGAAAGCTAGAGCTAAATCGCTCCTTCCAAGCATAGACAGAGAGTATACTTTTTACGAGATAGCAATAGCTACGCGAGCCGGGCAGGCAAAGGCGTTAGGATTGAGGAATAAGGGCCATCTGGGCGTCGGAGCAGACGCTGATATAGCGATCTACAACATTAACCCAAAGGAAGTCGACCCATCAAATGACTATAAGGTTATTCAGAGGGCTTTCTTGAGGGCAGCCTATACAATTAAAGATGGCGAGGTAGTCGTTAAGGATGGTGAAGTCGTTAAAGCTATAGATGGAAAAACCTATTGGATAAACTTTGAGGAGTCTTCAATAAACCCGCTCTTAAGCGTATCTGAAAGCTTAAAAAGAAAGTTTAGGGAGTATTGGACTGTCGAACTCGAAAATTATTTTATACCAGAAAGATATCTTAAGCATCCAGTATCAATAAATATTAAGGCGGGGGTTTGGCCATTATAATTCAAATAACCCCAAAATACGAATTTAAGGTTCCAGTCTATGCAAAGTGTATCTCACCAGATGTCTTCGATGGAAAAGGTCTTGAGGAAATATCAAAGCTAAGGGTTTTGGAAGGAAATAGAAACCGTACGCTTGGAGACCTATTTGACATTAAGCTTAAGGACAAAGATGATGCAGAAACTATCATACATCTTTTAGGCAGCTTCATAAAGGTTCGAGAGATCGGAGCAAACATGACAAGGGGTAAGATAATAATAGATGGTGATGTTGGAATGCACCTTGGGGAGGGGATGAGTGGAGGCGAAATAATCGTTAACGGTTATGCCGACTCTTGGGCTGGAGGGGCCATGAAGGGTGGTAGGATAGAGATTAAGGGTTCGGCTGGAGATTATATTGGTGCACCCTATCGCGGAAGCAAGGAGGGAATGAGGGGTGGAACAATAATTGTACATGGTGATGCTGGCAGAGAGGTTGGATGTTTAATGATGGGTGGGTTAATCAGAATATATGGCTCTGTTAAACATTTTGTTGGAATAGACATGCTTGATGGGACAATAGTTGTTCATGGCGATTCTGCTGGCAAGGCTGGCGGCGGTATGAGAGGCGGGAGAATAATTATATGTGGTTATATCCCATCGATTCTACCAACATTCACCATTGAGGATATAAGGCCAAGCGTTAACATAGATGGAGAGAAGATCAGCGGTCCCTTCTATAGGTTCATTGGCGACATGGCCGATAAAGGTGAAGGAAGACTCTTTATATCTAAAAATAAGAATCCGCACCTATCTTTCTACGAAAAGTATCTATAGGGGATAAGATTGCCCCTAAGCATAAATAAGGAAGCGGCGAAGATCGCTAGAGAAATCTGTAGTAATCCAGAGAAACATAATGTTATAGTTGAGAGGAGCCATACTGGAGCATACGTGATTGATGCTGGGATAGATGCAGAAGGGGGCTTTCTCATAGGTAAACTTATAGTTGAGATATGTTTGGGTGGCCTTGGAACAGCAACCCTTTCCATGACCCACCTTGGAGATATAGAGCTTCCTTCAATAAACGTCTACACGGATAAGCCTGCCATTTCAACATTAGCTTCACAGATGGCTGGGTGGAGGATTAAGGTTGGTGATTACATGGCAATGGCTTCAGGCCCCGCAAGGGCATTAGCCCAAAAGCCTAAGGGCATTTATGAGAAGATAGGGTATAGAGACGAGTCTGATGAAGCAGTGATAGTTTTAGAGACGTCGAGGAAACCTCCAGAAGAAGTAATTAGGAGCATTGCCGAATCCTGCCGTGTGCCCCCGGAAAAACTTTACATAATAGTTGCTCCAACCAGATCAATAGCTTGCCTAACGCAGGTTTCTGGAAGGGTTGTTGAGGTTGGAATATATAGGTTGGTTGAAGTAGGCTTCGATCCCAAAGCCATAATTTACGCCTGTGGAGAAGCTCCGATCCCACCACCACACCCAGATGAGACTGAGTCTATGGGTAGATCAAATGACATGATATTATATGGTGGCTCAGTACAAGTCGTTGTAGACTACCATAACGATGAATACTTAGAAAGAATTGCTAAAGAAGCTGTCTCGTCAGCCTCAAGAGATTATGGAAGACCTTTCGCCGAGATATTTAGGGGGGTTGGAGGGGACTTCTATAAGATAGATCCAAAGGTATTTGCTCCAGCAAGAATCGTTATAATGAATAGAAAAACTGGAAGGGTATTCGCTTCTGGGAGAATAAATGTGGAGGTTCTGCTAAAATCCCTTGGGTTAGGTTAACCAGTTTTACCCGCGAATGCTTCCCGCTTCCTCTTAGACATTTTAACTAGTAGCTCCATAATTTTATTGTCTTCCAGCGGCTTTATCTCCAGCATCTTCTTCGCTTCAACGCTTCTAAGTATTTCATCTCCTATTTCAGTCCTCACGATGATTAATGTCCAGCCCTCGAGTCCCAATCCACCAACGGATATATCTGCCAGCTCCGCGGAAAAATCTGGACAGGTGTCACAAAAACCGCATGCATATTCCTTAACGTCTTTTAGGGAGACTGCCCTAACTTGGCCATCTTTCATTTTAATGAGGAATTTACCCTTAATATTGATCCTCGCAATGTCTTCCAGCTTAACATTAAGCTTGCCTTGGAGTAAACCCCTTACTAGACCATCATATACGAAGCTCTCGCTACAGAATAAGCCTATAGTGAACTTTAGGGCATCGGCATACTTTTTTATCGGAACCATCTGTATTCTTCTAATGGCACATATTTGGCATGGGGTCCCAACAAAAGCCATCTTACCTACTTTATTTTGAACACCGCTCCTAAATGCCAGCAAATTTGGAGAGTATGTATACCTTGTTCCGGAGCATCGAAGAAGATCCTTCTTTGATAGAGCTAGCATTGGAGTAGCTTTCAACGGGTTAGCACTGTCTTCACCTGAGACCGCAGCCCCTTGTATGACCCCATCTTCAAGCGCGGAGATTAAGATAGATGTCGCAGCTCCTCCATCTTGGCAGACTTTTATGATATCTTCGTCCCTCGTCCGCGCCATTAAAATTCGTCTATAAATTCCAAACTCTTCTCCCGCACTTCTTTCCCTCCCAAATATGAAACGCTCTATAGAGACTATTGGAACTTTGTACCTTGGACAAACGTTAGCACAGATCCCACACGATTTACATTCATTGACAATCTTTGGGCCTTCAATATAGCCTAAGGAATTATAAGGACATGAAATAACACAGGCAGCGCATCCAGTGCATAATTTACTGTCAATAACATGCTTCTTTAAGCTATCCTCAAAACTGACTTTTTCAATTGGCACGGCCCAACCACCCTAAGCATTAGAGAAGGCGGAACACAAATATTTTTCCATTAACACCTTAATTTCGATGAACTTAGAAAGAATATTTAACGAAGCATTGGCTGTTAACTCAACGGGATTTCTCAGCCTAATAAGCCAAGTTAACCAGATATTTGACTGGGAGACTGAAGGGAAATCTGTAGGAGAGGCGGAGATAATTGGCAGGCTTGTTCAGGTCCCTCCTAAAGGGGAAGCAGTAATTGTCGGTGACATTCATGGGGACTTAGAGAGCCTAAAGCATATACTCCATGAATCAAGGTTTCTAGAAAAGGCGGCAATGGACGGACATAATATTTACCTAGTCTTCCTTGGCGATTATGGCGATAGAGGAGAGTATTCGCCAGAAGTTTACTACGTTATCCTAACCTTAAAGAAGCTTTTTCCGGAAAAGGTTATTTTACTACAAGGCAATCATGAGGGGCCAGAGGACCTATTAGCATATCCTCACGATTTACCCTACTATATGAAGAGGAAGTTTGGTCCAAATGGATCAATTGTGTATAGAGAGCTCAGCCATCTCTTTAGGCGCTTTTATACAGCAGTCTTAGTTAAGGGTAAATATGTAATGTTGCATGGTGGTGTACCAAGCGAGGCGAGTACTCTTGAAGACGTAGCCTTCGCATATAATAAGCATCCATCTGAAGGACACCTAGAGGAGATTCTGTGGAGTGACCCGAGTGAGTGGGTAAATAATAAATATCCATCTCCACGCGGAGCTGGCTACCTTTTCGGCAAAGACGTAACAAATAAGTTCCTCAATCTACTAGGCGTGAAATTCTTGATTAGGGGGCATGAGCCGACCGATGAGGGATACAAATTTAACCACGGTGGGAAGATATTGACGCTCTTCAGCAGGAAGGGGCCGCCATACTACAATATTAATGCAGCATATTTAATGCTTGATCTCTCACTCCAGCTGAAGACTGCTGAAGAACTTGAAGAACATGTAAAAAGATTTTAAGTTCCTCTTCTTTTGAAGACACCTATTTGGTGGAAGACTTGGCGCTAAAGGGGTACTATACGTCCACTATTGGCAGCTTCCCTCTAACGGATAGTGAGGAAAATAGGAGGAGGTGTTTAGAGGACTTAATTGCGCTTGGAATAGATTATCCAGCATATCCACAGCTAACAGATATGGGTAAACAGTTTCTAGATGACTTAGTTAAGCAGGATTGCGGGATAACATTATCCATGGGAGAATATAGAGCCGCTAGAAAGAATATAAATGTTGATGTTGAGCCGCCTGGCATCGAGCCATTTCTTTGGACTGTTAACTACTTAGAGAAAAAGGGTTTAAAGGCCAAAATTAAAGCCCCTGTGACAGGTCCATTCACCTTAGCGTCTTATATAGTTGTTGGCGAAGAGAGAGACTTACTTAATAGGGCTGTAGCAGACATCTCTCTTATAGAACAGATAGCTGAGATAATATCAAAATCATGTAAAGTTATCTCAAAAAAGGCTGAAATGATCTCAATAGATGAACCCATTTTAAGTCTCATAGTCGGCTTGAGAGTGATATTTAATTATGGAGAAGAGAAGATTAAAGGGATTCTCAATATTATTAGAGAGAGTTGCGGGAATGTTTTAACCGGAGTGCATATTTGTGGTAAGATATCACGTAAGCTAGCAAACATTCTTCTGGAAACTAACTTAAACTTCTTAAGCCATGAATTCCATGATACGCCCACTAACATAAGAGTCTATAGCCCAGAAGAAGTTAAGAGAAGTGGGAAAATATTGTCTGTTGGCTGCCTCTCAAGTAAGAAACCAATTGTGGAAAGCGTCGACGAAATTCTTAGAGTAATAAGGAAGTTTAAAGAGTTTGGCGACTGTATAATATTCACGCCTGACTGCGGCTTCGGAAACCTCATTGTTGATGGCTCTAGGGAGAAAGGGTATAACATAGCAATAGAGAAGCTTAGAAATATGACTTTGGCGGTAGCTAAGTTTAGAGGGAATTAAGGCACCCACAAATTTTATTTCAATTTATGAAGCTACTCTGGTGGATGAAAAATTGAGATTAATGTTTCCGTTCGCGTAACATTCGGATGCTGCTCAATCATCTCATAAATTATCCTTTGCAGCTCTTCAAGATTATCTGCCTCGATAACAACTACAGCATCATATCTACCGAGGACCGAGTTAGCCATCTTAACACCTTTTATACGCCTAGACCTAACAATTTCTTCAGATGTACCGGGTCTCATCTTTACGAGAACAAATGCCCTCAGAGTCTTTCTCCTAAAATTTCTGCTCTTATCCACATTATTCCCTCCAAGCGCTTTATATTTCAACCAAAGCTAATGACGTCTCTGTATGAACTATATCCGGATCTTTCTCAATAATATTGTATAGTAGGTTATGCAAGGTTTCAAAATCTGGCGTCTCAACAATGACTATCGCGTCGAACCTGCCGTATATCGCATCTGCCTGAATAACCTCTTTAACCCTACTCTTTATCCTCTTAACAACTTCAAGGGATGTGCCGGGCTTTGTCTCAATAAATATATACGCTCTTATCATCCTTCCACCTCAAACGCAATATTATTTTAGTAGTCTAAGTATTTCATAATTTCCCAGGGCGTTATATAGAGACAATATTGTAGCCAATCATTCATCTTATATTCGATAAAGGTGTCGAAAATATGGCTTCCCAGAGTCCGGTGGATAACCTCATCACTTTTCATCTCTTCAAGAGCTTCCTTAAGAGTAGAGGGTAACTCTAGTATGCCAAGCGCCCTTCTCCTTTCAGGACTTAGCTTATAGACATCCTCATCCACGGGATCCCCAGGATCAATTTTCTTCCTTATTCCATCTAAACCAGCCATCAACAAGCATGATAGGGCTAGATATGGGTTACATGAGGGATCCGCGCCACGGTACTCAATGCGTTTATAGGCAGCATATTGCGGCCCCTTATGATAGACTGGGATCCTAATTAATGCCGACCTATTCCTGCGTGACCAAACTATGTAGATCGGAGCCTCAAACCCGGGGACGAGTCTCTTATAGGAATTCACTGTTGGGCAGCAGACTGCTGTGAGAGCTCTAGCATGCTCCAGTAGCCCGCCAATGAAGTATCTTGCTGTCTGACTAAGCTCAGCGTACTTATCATTTTCATCATACATAACATTTACGCCATTCTTCCAAAGCGACATATGAACATGCATCCCACTGGCATTATCCATATAAATTGGCTTTGGCATGAATGTGGCTATTAAGCCCCGCTTTTTAGCAACGTTCTTTGCAACAAACTTATAATACATTACCCTATCAGATGTCTCAACAAGGGGGCCATACTGGAAGTTAATTTCTATTTGGCCGGCAGTTGCAACCTCATGATGGTGCTTCTCAACTTTAAAGCCAAAGTGGTCTTCAAGAATTGCTGAAACTTCATTTCTGTAATCTATGGTCGTATCTTCGGGAGGTGGTCTGAAATAGGCTTCTTTGGGCCTCAAAATATATCCATTACCGGAAATTTCAGGGGACTCTGGGACAACTCTAGGTGCCCCCCAAGAATCACTTTTACCACCATTTGGGCTAACCCATAAATCCCACACTAACTTCGTCGGATTTATTGATGAGAAGACAAAGTGCTCTAGTTCTGGAGCGAATAGGCAGGTGTAACCCATCTCAGCAGCATTTTTAACAGCTCTTTTCGCAACATATCCCCTTGGATCAACCTCTGATGGCTCTTTACTCCCAAATGCCTCACAAACATCACCTATGACTATAGCGCTCCTCTGGCTTTCTTCGGTAGTCCATGGTATTATGGCCAGTGTCCTTGGATCGGGTATTAGAACCATATCTGACTCCTCAATCGATTTAAATCCCCGTATAGACGAACCATCAAAGCCTAAACCATGAATAAAAGCATTCTTCTCAATGAATTCTCTAGATGGTATAACCATGTCCTGCATTAATCCCCTTATATCAACAAACGTTGAGTGAACCCATCGAACTTTATTCACTTTAATTTTTTCAATCGCCTCCCTAATAGCCTCTTCAAGATCATCACTAGGGTCCAAGCGTTTTCTCACCACTCATTCAATGAAAAATAATTTTTATTCTGGGTATTATATAAATTTCTGTTCAATATTGAAAAATATTTTTAAGTAAATGTCATATAATGAATAAATGTTCAATAGGAGGTATGCACATCGCCACACAGTGAGTTATTATTAGACGAATTAGATCTTCAGATAATTAAGTTACTCCAGGAGGATTCACGAACCAGCTATGGAAAACTGGCTAATAAGCTTGGGGTATCGGTTGGAACAGTATATAATCGTGTAAAAAATCTTGAGGAGAAGGGTGTCGTAAGAGGATATACTGCTATAATTGACCCAGTAAAGGCGGGATATGGAACAATCGCTATAATACTCGTCCAAGCAGAGGGAGCGCATTTAGTTGATGTAGAGAATGAGATAGCAAAAATTGATAACGTTGTTGCAGTCTATGATATAACTGGAGACTTCGATATTGCCGTGATAGCCAGGTTTAAAGACAGATTTGAACTAAATTCTTTTGTTAAAAAACTATTGTCGATGCCTTATGTAAAGCGCACTGTAACGAATGTTGTCTTAAATGTTGTAAAAGAGGATTTTAGAGTAAAGATTGAGCTCAAATAACCTTTAATATATCCGAGCGCGTTATTATTCCAACGAGCTCACCTTTCCTCACAACTAAGACTCCTGGATGAACCTCTAATAACGGCTTTATCACACTTATATCGGTATCCTCTGAAACCGTGGGGAGCGGTGGCTCCATAATCTTCTCAACGGGCTCCTCAGATATATTTGGACTTAGGTTGCGCACAATCCCCTCCTCGGTAACCATGCCAATAACCTTCCCCTCCTCAACGACTGGCACCTGCGAAATTCCATATCTCACCATTATCTCGCTAACATTCTTTATCTTCTCCTTTGAGGATACCGTTATAACCTCTCTAGTCATTATCTCCCCGCAGGTCTTTCCACGCTTGCTGGTCAATATTTGAAGAATCTTATTTACTGTGGAGAGTCTTGGATCAACCTTTCCGCGCTCTATCTTTGCTATGTGTGCTTGAGATACCCCAACAAGCCTTGCAAGTTCACTCTGAGTTAAACCAGCCTCCAGTCTCATCTTTTTAAGTAATGATCCAGTTATTATCAAATAAGAATAACCTCCAGTTATAATCAATAAATCTATTTCTTGGGTAATTAATATTTATTTCCCTCTGGAATTCTAGAGCTTATACAGAGATTTACAGGGAGATTGGCTCAGATTATATATTATATTACATATTTTTTCAGCTTTGTATACCGAAAATTATATATCCAGAATACACATACTCTTTTGGAAGGAATTGTGGAAGGAATAGGGATGGAGAACATCGTTATCACACCCCTGAAAGGTATCCCGCTTGAAGAGCAGGAGATTGAGATAGTTGAGAGAAAAGGATTAGGTCACCCAGACACAATATGCGATTTAATAATGGATGAAGTCTCCATGAACCTCTGCAAAGAATACCTTGAGAGGGCTGGCGCAATACTACATCACAATATTGACAAGTCCCTCCTAGTTGCGGGGGAGGTTGAGGTAAGATTCGGCGGTGGGGTTGTTAAGAAGCCAATGAAGTTAATATTCGGTGATAGAGCGACCTTCGAAGTCGATAAAATTAAGATTCCGGTCGCAGAGATAGCCATTCAGACGGCGAAGGACTGGCTTAAGAGAAACCTTAGGTTCGTTAGTCCAGATGAACATGTTACTTACCAGGTTGAAATACAGCCAGGTTCGCAGGCTCTAACAGACATTTTTAAGCGTAGTAAAGGGATACTTGGGGCAAATGACACTTCAGCCGCAGTGGGGTGGGCACCGCTAACCAGAACTGAAAAGATTGTCTTAAGCCTTGAGAAATATCTTAACTCAAAGGAGTTTAAGAGAAGGTTCCCGGAGACTGGCGAAGATATTAAAGTGATGGGCTTTAGAAAGGGTAGAGATCTAGATTTAATCATTTCAATGGCTTTTGTCGACCGTTTCATAACGGATGAAAAATGCTATTTTGAGAGAAAGGAGGATATTCTAGAGGATATAAGGAGGTTTGCTGAGAAAAATTTTGAGGGGGTTGGTAAGATTTCCATAGAACTTAATGCCCTAGATGTGCCGGGAAGAGGTGTAGACGGGGTTTATCTAACGGTGCTTGGCACAAGCGCGGATGGAGCAGACTCCGGGCAGGTGGGCAGGGGTAATAGGGTTAATGGGCTAATATCGCTTAATAGGCCGCAGTGCTCTGAGGCTGCTGCTGGCAAGAACCCAGTCAGCCATGTTGGCAAAATATACAATTTGCTGACGCATAAGATCGCTAACAGGATCTATGAGGAGATAGGTCTCGTGAAAGAAGTTTATGTATGGATGCTGAGTAAGATTGGGCGCCCAATAAACCAGCCCGTTATAACGGCTGTTCAGTTGATGGCTGATGGAGAATTCGATAAAATAGAGATGAGAGTTAAAGACATAATTCAGTATGAGTTAGAGAACATGGAAGAATTCATAACAGATTTAATATATGGAAAAGTATCCATATGTTAAGATCTTGAAGAATATGTTTTGTCCGCTTTTCTTCCTATTCCTTCTAAGATAACAGCATAAGATCCCTATGAACTTTAATTATATGCTTCAGTAGATCTGATCTATATTCTCTAATCTTTATATTGGGCGGAGTTTCGGCTATTACAAGAATTATATAGTTATTTTTGTCACTCTGCTCTTCAATATACACCTTATAATTTCTAAAGTTGTTTGTGGATAGATGCTTCTGGATCTTTTCGAGAACTATTTCTGGATCATATTGGATGGGAAACTCATATCTGACTCTCACAACCTTCGGCTCTTCTTTCTCCTCCATGACGATGCTATTAGAGAATATTATGTTGTTCGGCACCTTCACAATCTCTCCGCTATCTGACAAGATCTTGGTATGCATTAAACCCACCTCGACAATCGTCCCCCTTAAAACTGGTATAATTTCATCTCTACTAAACATCTTGTAGGCCGGAGTTACGACTGGCGAGATTGGTAAGCCTCCAGAAATCTTGATAGTGGATCCAGGTCTTAAGAATCCCGTTCCGAGAATGAAGAGCCCGGCGAAAAGACTGGATAATACTGGCTGCAGAGCTAAACCGAGCACAAGCCCTGAAACGGTTGCGCCTGCAATGGCGCTTACACCAGTAACCTCAAATAATGCTAGAATTATGAAGCCAATTATAATATAGCCTATTACTACTATAACGTTTCGTAGGAGGTAGGCCTCCTTGCCCAAGTGCTTGAGTCTCGCGGTTAATGTTGAGGCTAATAATTGAATGGAGAGGATGCCAACGATAGCAACCGTTACCGCTCTGATAATAGTGAAATATAATAGATAGGTTTGGCGAATTTCTTCTGGTAGGATCCCAGGTAAGACCGGAGCCCAGAGGGCTGTCAAGGCTATAATTGCAATTAATACTATTAAAAGGGGTCTCACCATTTTCTTCATAAAAACCACCATACAAGATTATAGGACTATTGTCACCGGCTGGATTTTCTATAAAAAGAGAACCCCAGGAGTTAATAATTGTTATGCTAATTCCTTTTTTCTTTTCTTATCATTTTTATTAGTGGGGATGATCTTGTGAGAGCATATATTCTTGTAAATTCCGAGCCGGGTATGATATGAGAGGTGGCTGAGGCCGCCCTTGCAATTGAGGGTGTAAAGGAAGCTCATGCTGTAACTGGACAGTTTGACGACATAATCTAAGTCGAGTTTAAAAAGATGGAGAAACTAGGAAAGATCATTGAAAAAGTTCAGGGCATAAAGGGCGTTGTGAGAACTCAAACATTAGTAGTTATTCCGCGACCCTTAAGGGAGTGATTAGCAGCATTAAATCGAGTATCAGATAATTATTCAGTTAACCCCCTCTCCTTTCTCTCACGCAATGTTTCACTAATGGCAATCTCAACCTGCTCAACCGCCGTTCCAAGATAGTTTCTTGGGTTAAGAATCTCATCTATGTCTTCAGGTCTTAGTAATTTCCTAATAATATCATTGTTTAAAAGGGCGTCCTTAAATGGTATCTTTTCTCGGGCACTTATAATCGTTAGTCTCCTCAAGAGCTCATGTGCTTCCTGTCTACTCATTCCCTTTTTTGTGAGGGCTATCATAACTGCTTCTGATAGAAATCTACCCTGCGTTAAGCTCATGTTCTCCATCATCCTCTTTTCATCGACCTCAAGATTTGATAGAACCTTTATCATTAAATGAAGCATGTAGTCGACTAGAATGCAAGCCTCTGGTATAATAAACCTCTCCGCTGACGACTGTGTGAGATCTCTTTCATGCCATGTCGGAATATTTTCTAGCGCTGGGATGACAAGTCCCCGAACAACCTTTGCTAGACCACATATTCTTTCACATATCTCTGGGTTACGTTTATGTGGCATTGTTGAACTCCCCACTTGTCTCCCTACTTCGAAGGGCTCAAAAACCTCCGCTATCTCCGTCCTCTGGAGCTCCCTTATCTCTGTGGCAAATTTATCAAGTGTTGAGGCTATTATCGCCAATAGACATATTAGCTCCGCATGAACATCCCGGGATATTATCTGCGTGGTAATGCCAGCTGGTCTAAGACCAAGCTTTTGCATAACGAGCTCCTGTATCCTCATGGCATTTGGTCCTAAACCAGCCTGTGTGCCCACAGCACCAGTTATTTTGCCAACTAAGACTCGCTTTTTACACTCTCTAAGCCTTTGAATATGCCTTGATATTTCACGCATCCATCCAGCCAGCTTAAATCCAAACGTTATTGGTAAGGCGTGCTGGCCATGCGTACGCCCCATCATGATGGTCTTCTTATATCGATCAGCCAATTTAAGTAAAATGAGTTCTAAGTCATTTAGACGCTGCTCAATTATTTCTAAAGCCTCCTTAAGCTGTAGTGCCCTGGCAGTATCAACGACGTCATAGCTCGTTATACCTAAATGCACATATGCTCCACTCGGACCACAGACCTCAGCCAAAGCTTTGACAAGAGCCATTATATCATGCTTAATCTCCTTCTCGATCTCCTTAATTCGGCTAACCTTAACATGCTTTATTGAAGCCATTTCAACTATCTTTTCGGCAGCCTCTTTAGGTATCTCGCCAACTTCGCTCTGAGCCCATGCCAATGCAGCTTCAACATCAAGCATCTTCTGAATATAATTCTCCTCCTCAAAGACTCTGAGCATCTCAGCTGTCCCATAGCGCCCCGCATCTATCGGTAAAATTGGCATTGAGTAACCTCCACAAACGCTATCTTCAAATTAATTTTCATCTTTTCCAGAAATAAATCTGTAGGTGGATGGCGCTTAGGCAATGGGTGGACTGGCAGCGATAATTTCAAAAACTGGAAGGTGTGTTGCTCCCGAAGCCATAAGAATGCTTAGTGCACTTAGGCACAGGGGTAATGAGCTTCATGGTATAACAACAGGCAAAATAGTAACTTTTGCAAAGGATCTGCTTGAGTTAAGTCATCTCTTAAAGGACACTAGTTCAGATATCATTATAGGCTATAATTTTAGGCGTCTCCTCCCAGAGGACAGCCCACAACCGATTGAAATAGACAATTTAAAGGTTGTTTTGGAAGGTAGGATATATTCACCGTACTCCGGGAAAAGCGAGGTTTATAAGATTATTGAACAGCATAGGGAGGAAAGCGTAAGAAAGGTTATTTCCGAAGTGGAAGGGAGCTTTATTATTGCCATTCTTTCTGGAAAACGACTAATTATTGGGAGAGATTCGATTGGCGCGACCCCTCTATACTTTTCTGAGAATGATCATTTTATAGCGTTGGCATCTGAAAGGAAGGCTCTGTGGTCTATCGGCATGGACAATGCAAGCATAAAAACATTCCCGCCCGGGAACCTAGCGGAGATATCAAGTGAAGGAATTGCCATGAGACAAATCAAGGTTCTAGAAGCGTTAAGACCCAGAATAATTAAGGATGAGGAGAATATATTGATGGAACTACATAACATGCTTTCAGAAGCCATTAGAAGAAGACTTTATGGTTTAAATGGAGGAGTCTCTCTAGCTTTCTCCGGCGGTCTGGATAGTAGTATAATTGCAGCTCTATTAAAGAAGGCTGGTGTAAACGCCACCTTAGTAACGGTTGGATTGGAGGGCTCAAAAGATATAGAGCAAGCTGAGGAGACTGCCAAGGAAATAGGTCTAAGAGTTAAAACTGAAACATATACTATAAAAGATGTTGAAGAGGTTCTGCCTAAGGTTCTATGGTTAATTGAAGAGGCAAATAGTTTAAAAGCTTCGATTAAAATTCCAGAATATTGGGCCGCCGAGGTTTCTTCTAAAATAGATTGTAAGGTAATGTTTTTTGGAGAGGGGGGAGATGAATTATTCGGGGGTTATTACAAATATCTGAGAGAATATGAGAAATCGCTGGAAAACGCGGAGATGGCGCTATTCTTTGATGTAATTAGTCTCTATAGCTCTTTAGAGATGAGTGAGAAAATATGTACTTTCCATAATGTTGAAGCGAGGTTTCCATACGCAGATCATGATTTAGCCCTCTTCGCCCTCAAAATTCCTATTTCAATGAAGATATCATCTAAAGATGATCCGCTTCGTAAAAGAATTTTGAGGAGGTATGCTGAACAGATTGGCCTACCAGCCGATGTCTATCTTAGACCTAAAAAGGCTATTCAGTATGGAACTGGTGTCAGCAAAGTGCTTAAAAAGATTGCAAAGAGAAATGAATTAAACGTACAGGCCTTTATCGACAAAGTTTTCAGAGAAAAAACAGGTTTATACAAATGTAAAAATAACGACCTTCCCCTCTAAGATCTATCATATTTTAAATCAGGAGGAAAAATCAAGAAGTAGTAAGAGACCAATCGCTCCATCTTTGGCTACTCAGTAACGGTTATGGCGCCAGCCGGGCATTGAGTTTCACATGCCCTGCAGAGAAGACATTCATCAGCCTTAATAGGAACCGATTTTCCCTCCTTAAGCTCATATACCCCTACCGGGCAAACATCAACACATGTTCCACAGCCAGTGCACTTCTCTGGATCAACATTTATCTTTGCCATATACGGGCACCTCGATTTAATTTCAAAAGATATTTACACCAGAATAAAAAACTTTTGGAATTCTTGCGAAAACTATCTATCGATATTTAGTGAGAATTCTCCCTCTTAAAATAGGATAAGATCTTGTTAAGTACATTAACCAGCTTTTTACCACAAACTATAACCCATTCACTCTCTTGTGGGGAGTTATTTTCACTCTCTATAGTGTTAGGGTGGAGTATAATACAGTTGTTATCGATCGAAATAATAAGAGTTGCAGATAAAGGCAAATTTCGTACAATTCTATATTGCAGACACATAGCACGACATACCTTTTTATTAACTTTTGAACCAGAGGGAAAGTATAAGCGGACACTTACACCCTTCTCGAAAAGAGTATCTAAAACCTCCCTTAGGAACCCATAAACATGGAGAAAATATTCCCAAGAGGAGAAGAATTCAACGTTTTTCCCGGCGCTTAAAAGAAGATCCGTCACCTTTCTTAAGGCTCTTTCTCCAGTTAGTATCCAAACCTCTTCACGAAGCACTTTTGACTCTGTAGACTCCTCATATTTCTTCTGAAGATGAAGAAAGACCTCGTTGAGCTGTTCTACAATTTTTTCCTGGATATCTATGAGAGGTTTCAGCGTTTCAGTTGGCGAAAGAGCAATAAAAAGCCTGGGGCTTAGAGGAAGCTCGGTAACCATGTTCTGTTCCATAAGCCTTCTAATAACAGAGTAGACTTTTGTCCTAGGAACCCCGCATCTAATGCTTATTTTTCTTGCAGTTGAGGGACCTTCATTTACCAGAAATTCGTAAATTTTTGCCTCATATTCGGAGAACCCTAAATATGCTCTCAGAAGTCTCCATAATGGCTGATATTGATGGAGTATTGAAACATTCTCTTGAACAATCACTTTCATGTTTTTTGGGTAACGATCAAAGAGATAAATTTAGTTAATTGTTAAGTCCGATTCGGAAGATGAAAAATGCTATTCTGAATTAATTAGATACTAAATTTCCTCTTTAATTTTTAAAATCGCCTCTTCTATAAGGGATTTTGCTCTACTAATTCTACCAGTATATTCGTCAATAAGCTTACGGTGCTCCCCTACAGAGATTTCTCCCTGACGTAGCTTCATATCTACTTCATCAATACTCCTCCTCGCATCTTCTATATCATTAATTGCTCTCTCCAATTGCTTCATTAAATCAGCATAGGGATCTCTAGTAGACTCTATTTGCGTTTTAAGATCCATAATCTTCTTCCTCGTAGCACGGAGCTGTTCTTCAAGCATTTTTTTCATTAGGCGATATCGCCGCTTAGGAACTTTCCCCCTAATATATTCTTCTCTCAGAGACTCTATTTTCGAGTAAATATCCTCCATTTCTTCACATGCTTGAAGAAAAGTCGTCAGAGTTTCTGGGGAAAAAGTTATAGCATACGTTGTCTTACCAGGTGGTTTAATGAGGACGCTAATTATACTCGCTAAACCAATTAAAATTATGGCCAACATTGTTGGTCTAAGAGCTGCCCAAAGAAAAGCGTATTGATAATCAATGCATAATGGGCTTAAACTCTCATATCTTGTAATGTTGTAGTATTCGAGAGTAAACTTCTCTCTGAAAAGCTCTATTTTCTCATACTTAGCTGAAGGGTGTCGACCTCCGTTTATAATACTCGCTCCTTCGGGCAATAAAACAGATACAATTATTTTGGGGATGAACCATTCATCAGGTCTCGTAATATTAACTTTTAGCGAGTATACCTGTAAGTTTTTTCTTTCAATGTAGCTCTGTGTCGGCAGGGAATATAATACGGCTATTCTCGTCCTTTCATTCCTTTTCAGCCTATCGCGTAAAGATATACTTAGGAAAACTCCATGTTCGCTTTTTTCAACAAATACATCATTATCTGAATATCTATCATATATGTCATAGACGGCTATATTTGCTGATCCCGGTGGGAGGATTATGCGAAAACTATCTATATTGACCATTACTGTATCATAGAGGTCGGTTACATATATTCTTCCCCACTCATCTACTGAAATCTCTCTCCTCACCTCTAAAATCTTAAGAATACTGAAGGATGCATCTGAGAATTCGACCCATGAAGAAGCATTCAGGTAAGCTGGAAGTGGACTCGTCACATTATTAAGTAACCTAAAGTCACTAGTCATATTTAGGAAAGTTTCTCGCGGAAAACCTTCTGGTGAAACTCCAGCATTAGGTGGGAGTATTAGCGTTATATTGCAAAGATCAGACTTAACCCTGAGTGACGGGTAGAGTGGGAAAACCGCACGAAACTCACTTTCATCTTTTCTCTTGATTAGATCTGAGAAAATTGTTGTCAGAGTGAAATTATATGATTGCTTCCCACTTATTTTGTCAGTCTCAAGATATATTTTGAACCATTTAAAAGCATCATCTTCCTCAGAGAACTCGGCCTTAAGTGGGTTATAAGAGTCATATGCCGCTAAATAAACTAAGTTTCTATAATAGTTCCTTGGTATACCAACTAAGTGGAATGATGGCAATTGAATATTTTCTTTCATAAAGAAGGTAAAGGTATCATTAACCATAATGTATCCACCATTCAAAATAATGATCTTCCTATCAACATTAATAGAAAAGTTAGAAGTATTATCTAAGTTTCCAGAAGCCTTCCCTGCGGAGAGACTAATGATAGTAGTTGTCAGAATTAGAAATCCTATCAACAGTATCTTACGTTGATCCATTAGCTAATCCTCATCGAAGTGTTAGGTTCAGCGGTATAAAGATAGCTTCTTTAAGATTTAAAAATATTTAGCCATACCCAGCCTGTTTAAGATAATATGCTTCCTCTTTCTTCGGACCAAAGCTTCTGATGCCTTTTTCTCTGAGCTGTTTTCTGAGACTTGACGCGTAGCTCGTACTTATCTCACCCCGCTTCTCTAGGTACGCTATTATTTCTTCGGCTTGCTCCATGGTATCACATCTTCTTATAAAATCAATTACATCTGGATTATATCCATCGAACTTCTTTGAAGCTGCTTTTTCCCCTTCTTCAACGTCCAGTCTCACAGAGGTTATAGTTATTTTACATACACCTGTTTCCATCTCCCTGGCAAGGTTAGGAAACATCTTCTTAAATACTTCTTTATCAATCTCCATCAGATTTTTCCTCAATCAATACTATTGGTTATAAGAAATTTAAAAGTAACCAATTTATCTTCTTCGTCTAGGTATAAACCTTCTCAATGGATCCCTCTCAAGAACATCTTTTAACTGATCAATCGTTAATCCTCTTTTAACGTCACCGTATATGTCACATATTTCAATTTTATCAATATCTTCTGGCCTTCTAACAATTATTTCGGTTTTATCCCCCGAGGAGAATTCGACAAAGATGTGGAAGGTTTCGCCCCTTCCATTCTTCTCTGAGGGCGCCCTCTCAACGCCCAGCACTTTTAAGCCACCCTTCTTGATAACCTCAATAACTAGCTTTTCATCATGCGAAAAAACAACTATGTCTATATCGCTATTCTTGTTTGCCGTTCCTCTCCAGACGCTGCCTATAAGCCTTGGATGAAAAGCGGATAACAACTCCATTATTTCAAGGGCTTCCCTACGCATTTGTATTAGACGGGACCACCTTTCCTCCCCCTCAAATTCATCCGCAATCCGATCTAATTCTTCGGCAACCTCAAAGTTTGATGGAAATATCTTTAATCCAAGCATTTTTGCAGCTCTCTCTTTTGCCCGCTTAAACTCCTTTTCCTCTAATGTGTAAAGTAAGAGGGCAGCTTCGCGGGCCACCTTCCTTCTAAAGTAAGTTTCGCTCTCTATTCTCTTCATATACGAGCAATTCTATACATGTAGCCTAAATAATAACATAAAAATTTATTCTTCACTCCCCTCTTGCACTTCAGTCTCGCTGGAAGATTCATTTGAAACAACTTCATCAACTGTTATTTCTGATTCTGGCGCTTTAACAACTGATACTGTCTCAATCTCTGGTTTGGAGAGGAGCTTCGATTTTCTTATTCCCACATGGCGTAATGGCGTTATTTTTTTAGCCTCATTATATATATCTGAGGCTATTTTTCCAAGAACTGCTTCCTGAACAAACTGCTCAAAAGTTAGCGCACTCGCTTTCTCTTCAATAATCTTCTTCATTATTGCGCGAATTGCTCTTTCCTGCGATGTTTTTATCCTAGTTAACGTAAAAGCAGCTGCGGCAACTCTCATCTTATAACCATCCTTTGTTGTAACGTTAAATGTTCCATCGACTTTAGTTGTCTTTCTCCTAATGAGACTTCTGAGGTAGTCTCTGGAGTATTCGTGTCCCTTAAATATTGTTAAGGCTCTTTTCCCATCAATATTAACCACCTGGAAGTATAGCTTAAGGTATTGATGGGAAAAGTCTTGCGTTATGTCATAGAGCGTTGCCTCAACAACTCTTCCCAATAACTTTTCTGGCTCATCCGCGGGTATCGCGCCTATCTCAACGCCTCCAAAGTAATGTGGAGCTACTACAGCATACCATTTCTTGCTACGCCACTTATCCTTAACGCGTGTGCTCTTTGACAAGTATTCACCACCGCACCCAAAATAATTGAAAAAGAGCTATATTAAAATTTGTTGGGAAGATATAAAATGTTTATATTATTGTTGTTTTGTCTCTCTATTTTTCGGGGAAAAAGGGAAATGATTGATGTCAAGTTAATAAGAGAGAAACCGGATTTCGTCAGAGATAACATTAAGCGGAGAAATGACCCGGAGAAGCTCAAAATACTCGAAGAATTCATTGAGACCGATAAGAAATGGCGGGAACTCCAAACAAAGCTAAATAATCTAAGGAAAATTAGGAACGATATTAGCATTAAAGTAGCACAGATGAAAAAGCTTGGAAAAGATCCTAAAGAACTTCTTCTTGAGGCTGAAAGGATACAAAATGAAATTAAGTTGCTAGAGAGCCATGCGGAAGAGTATCAGCAGAAAGCAAAGTATTTACTCATGCGAATACCTAACCTGCTTCATGAGAGCGTCCCCTACGGAAGAGATGAGAACGACAATATAGAAATAAGGCGGTGGGGCTCCCCGCCAAAATTCGACTTTCCTCCAAAAAGCCACATTGAAATAGCCAGAGATCTAAGTTTAGTTGATGAAGAAAGGGCTGAAAAAATTGCTGGGAAAGGATTCTTCTACTTCAAGGAGGAGCTAGTTCTCCTCGACCTTGCAATACAAAGGTTCGCGGTAGATTTTCTTAGAAAAAAGGGGTTCATACTTGTTATGCCGCCATACATGATGCGTAGAAAGCCTTATGAGGGATGCGTAGACCTTGAGGACTTTGAAAACGTTATGTATAAGATTGAGGGCGAAGACCTGTATTTAATCGCTACAAGCGAGCATCCAATAGCGGCAATGTTTATGGATGAAGTTTTAGATAAGGATCAGCTCCCGCTTAAGTTTGTTGGGATAAGCACCAACTTCAGGAAGGAGGTTGGAGCTCATGGAAAGTACACGAAAGGTTTCTTCAGAATGCATCAATTCAATAAGGTTGAACAGTTTGTCTTCTGCCTTCCCGAGCAGTCTTGGGAGATCCATGAGGAATTACAGCAAAACTGCGAGGAAATGTACCAGATGCTCGGACTGCATTACCGTGTAGTAAACGTTTGTACTGGAGATATCGGAGCAGTCGCAGCTAAGAAATATGACACTGAAGTTTGGATGGTTGACGGAAAGTTTAGGGAGATAGGCTCAAACTCAAACTGTACCGACTACCAGGCTAGAAGACTAAATATAAAATATCGTGAGGGGCCTGGAAGACCCCCAAAAGGCTATGTACATACACTTAACAGCACAGCCCTAGCGACCAGCAGAACGATGATGGCCATTCTAGAACATTATCAGCAGAAAGATGGTTCAGTTATAATACCAGAAGTCTTAAGACCATATATGAATGGAATAGAAAGGTTAACGCCTAAAAAGTAGTCCTTAGGAGTTCTGGAAAAACATTAGGAAAAAGAAAGGTTATATTGATATTATCCGTTAAATTACACTTAAATTATTGAAAACACTAACTATTCTATGTTTTATTTGTTGGAGGTTGATTAGATACGACTAAGTATATTTTCGTTACTGGTGGAGTATTAAGTTCCGTGGGTAAGGGAGTTGTCACCTCCTCTGTAGGTAAAATGCTTCAATTCAGAGGGTTCACTGTCACGGCTATAAAAATAGACCCGTATGTAAATGTTGACGCTGGAACAATGAACCCATACGTTCATGGCGAGATCTTTGTTACAGAGGATGGTGGTGAAACTGATCTTGATTTAGGATGGTACGAAAGATTTCTGGATATAAACCTCTCAAAGGAAAATAATATTACAACTGGGCAGATATACCAGACGGTTATAGAAAGGGAGAGAAAGGGAGACTACCTTGGAAAATGTGTTCAAATAATACCGCATATAACCGATGAAATTAAGCGTAGAATACGCATGGTTGCCGAAAAATCTAAAGCGGACGTAGTTCTCACAGAATGTGGTGGAACTGTTGGGGATATAGAGGGACTACCATTCTTAGAAGCCATAAGGCAGATGCGCTTAGAAGAAGGCTATGAAAACACACTTTACATACATGTAGCCTTAGTGCCAATATTAGACGTTACATCAGAAATGAAAACTAAGCCACTCCAACATAGCGTAAATGAACTCCGCAGAATAGGCATACAGCCAGACATAATAGTGTCCAGGTGCCCAAAAATGATCACGAAAGAGGCACTTGAGAAAATAGCCCTATTTGGAACAATACCAAAGGAAGCTGTCTTTTGTTCATACAATGTTTCAACAGTATATGAAGTCCCCCTGATTCTTGATGAACAAGGAATGGGTGACTTCATATGTAAACGCCTCGGGCTCACGTTAAAGCAAATCAATGTATCTGAGATAGAGAGATGGAAAAACTTCGTTAATACTCTAAAGAACTGTAAGTACACCATTAGAGTGGCTCTCGTTGGCAAGTATACTGGTCTCGTGGATAGTTATGTAAGCATGAATGAAGCATTTAAGCATGCTGGCGCGGCTTGTAATACCAGGGTTATAATAGACTATATAGAGGCGGAGATGTTTGAGGAGAATCCGGAGAAGGTGGCCATGCTTAAGGACTATGATGGAATATTCGTTCCCTATGGTTTCGGCCAGCGTGGTGCTATCGGCAAAATGATGGCCATCCAATTTGCAAGAGAGAATGGCATACCATTTTTGGGAATTTGCTTTGGATTTCAATTAGCCGTGATAGATTTTGCGAGAAATGTATGTGGATTAAAAGATGCAAATAGCACAGAAATTGATGAAAAAACACCTCACCCAGTTATCGACCTAATGCCAGAACAGCAGCAAGTAACTTATAAGGGCGCTACCATGCGTCTAGGAGCACACAAGATAATTATTAAGAAGGGGACGATAGCCCACAAGCTCTATAATGCAACGGAGGTTTATGAGAGACATAGACATAGATATGAAGTGAACCCAGAGTACACGGAGATTCTAGAAAAGCATGGACTCGTTTTTTCTGGAAGAAGCCCTGATGGAAGGCGCATGGAGATCCTCGAGTTACCAGATAAATTCTTCTTTCTCGCTTCACAATTCCATGGAGAATTTAAGAGTAGACCCGGGAGGCCAAGCCCGATATATTATGGTTTCGTTAAGGCCTGTCTCGATAGAAAACTCGGCAAGCCTAAACCAGAATTTTAGGAAAACTTAATTATTTATTTGCCTAATTTTCAATTTTAGGTTAGGTGGAGAGCTTGAGTAAAAGGAGAGAAAAGCGTAGAAGAAAAACTGGACCCATGCCAGCCACGAGCGCTGGGTTATTAAGGTTCTTTGAGGAGGAAAGTTTTGGAATAAAGATAAAACCATTAGTTCTAATAATATTGACAATCATATTTATCATTGTGTGTATATTAGTCCAGTTTTATGCGTAATTTTCGAAATTTTACCTAAACGTTAAAAGTGCCCTTATCTTTACTCATAAGTTATAGTCTTCCTAAGTGGAGAATAAAAATGAGAAAGCTAATTCACAGGGAGAGTATTAACTTAGCAGTTAAGCACTATTCATCCCTTTTTCATTTACCCTCTCCTAAAATACTCCTTCTCACTGTATTCCTAATGAGCCTCCTTTTGGGTTTTCTTGTAAGTCTATTCGTTTGCCTTCCCCTTAACTTTAGAATACTGGTTTTAGAGAATATTTTAGTAAGGGGTGTATTACTTGGAATTATCATCTACGTATTGACGTTATTCTCAGATTATCTACTCAACAAGTTACTGTCTAAACAAGACATAATTTTCAGAGATCTCAAAAGAGCAATTTTTCTTTCAATGGTTTCAAGCATTCCATTTATCATTTTCACTATGGCTGGCTTATTGTTTGGGCGTTTATCTATGGATTTTTATGTTAAAGTGCTTTCTTTAGGGCTTTACGCATCTTTTTCTATTCGTCTTCTCGTAATAAATACGATTTGCTTTGCCAGGAGAACCTCTAAGGCAATATTAAGCGCATTTCAACCCATCCTTCTCCTACTGCTCTTAACACTTCCAGCGGCGATTTTTAGGCAAGAAGAACTCTATTTAAATTTTATTTATCCCCCCGCTTTAGCGTTAGCATTTTCCGTCCTAAGCGTGCAACTTTTTAGGAAGGCGCTGGATATAGAAGGAGAAAGGTTGCTTGGTATACCGTCCTTAAAGGTGGCTAAAGCTTTCATAGCTAACTGGACCGAAGGCGCTAAAGAGCCATTTGAAGAAATATTGGAGCAGTTAGGTGAAAAGAGAAATATATCTATCTCAGCGCTAGTTTTCAGGAGGAAAGGCACTAAAGAGTTAAAAGCATTGATTATCGTTCCAAATATACATCCAGGACCATTCAAAAACGTTGGAAGTAGTCTCCTCCCAAGCATAATAGAGGAAAACTTGGAGAGGGAGTTTCAATGCATAGTTTCTGTCCCCCACGGAATCTCTGGACATGAACTTGATTTATCCTCACAAGCAGAAAATGAAAAAGTCATTAAAAGCCTAATTAGCTCTTTGAGAGAGATAAATGACTTCTCCAGCAAGGCAACCAGATTTTTTATGGTGGAAGGGGAGGGAGCTAAAGTTGGCTGCCAAGTTTTCAATAATTGTACCTTCATAACACTAACCACTTCACCAGAAACAATGGAAGATTTACCGTTGGAACTTAATGACGTAATCGTTAAGAAAGCATTAGATTGCGGCTTTTCCTGGGCTATAGTTGTTGACGCACATAACAGCATCAACGGGCCCTTCGATATGGAGAAGGCAGTAAGAGCTCTTGAGAAAGCAGCCCATTTAGCACTAGAGAAAGCTGCTTCCTTAAAACATGTCGTATCCAGTGAGATGAGAGTTGGCGCTGGAAAGGTTATCCCAGAAGACTTAGGGCTTAAAGAGGGGATGGGGCCTGGTGGCATAAAAGCAATTGTTATAGAGGTTGAGGGAGAGAAGACGGCTTACGTCACCATTGACGGAAATAATATGGTGTCTGGCCTTCGGGAAAAATTGCTCTCAAGCATTAAAGAGATTGGTATTGATCATGGTGAGATCTTTACCACCGATACACATGCTGTTAACGCAATCGTATTAAATAGGAGAGGGTATCATCCGGTAGGCGAAGCTATCGATCATACCAGGATAATTGGTGAGGTAAAGAGAGCTGTTTATGAAGCCTTAAGAAATATGGAGCCAGCCGAAGTTGCATGGCATAAAATAGATATTCAGGGAGTTAAGGTGATCGGCGAGAAGAGAATAAGTGAATTAAGTCTACTGACTGATAATGCTTTTAGGAAGGCAAAGAGGAACTCTATAATATTCGCCATTTTTGGGGCACTACTCATAGCAATTTTCGCAAATATTTAAGAAAGTATTAATATGAATAATTAAGTTTTTCAAGGAAAATATTATATTATAGTTATGTGAAAGATTAGGGTGATTTAAAAAGGAGACACTGCTAAGGAGTAGAGATGCGCTATGGTCGAAGAAAGCCAGGTGATGATTGGGAAGAAGCCAGTAATGAACTATGTGGTTGCGTGCCTAACCGCATTTAACTCCGGTGCGAAGAGAGTCATTGTCAAAGCTAGAGGGAGAGCAATAAGCAGGGCAGTTGACGTTGTCGAGCTGCTTCGCCGAGCCTTTATGAAGGACATTACAATTGAGAAAATTGAAATAGGCACTCAAGAAATGAGTAGCCCAGACCGACCAAAAGTAAACGTCTCAACAATAGAGATATCACTAGCGAAGAAAGAGTAAAACAAAATCTTCTATATTTTTATTTTTATACCTTTGAATTATCCTATTTAAAGCCAGAGGGTTTTCTTTCCATTACTATAATTTGTGTTTTGTCTCTTGTATGTAATTCGAGCCTTCCGTCAAAGCGCTCCTTTACTTTTACTCCGAAGACTATAGCATACTTCCCAATGTGAGACTCTGATAAGGCATTTACGTAGTTATCCCAAAGTACAAGCGCTATTCTGCCTGTGTTATCAACAAGGTTTACATGTCTCACCTTACCTTCAGCTCCATTTTGTCGCCTAAATATTGTTGCTGGATAGATCTGTTCGATAATGCCAATAACATTAACGCTTTTGTCTTTATATTGAGATAATTCATTAACGCTCCTTGTGAAGAGGATTAAGGGTGGATAATCTTCGCTTTTGATGCCCATTGGTTCAACTTCTATTATGCTTCTTGAGACAGAATTTAACTCTAATCTCCCACCAGCTCTGCGTCTTACAGAGAGATGCGATAATCTCACTATTCTATCTATTAAATTTTCAGGGTTTATTGATGTTGCCATATCGTTCCACAAGACAACTTTGGCAATGCCTGTTTTGTCGGCTATATGTATGCTTCTCTTAATTCCTTCCTTTCCGTTTGACCGAATAAATTTTCTTAACTGAGAGACATATATCACTCTGCCAGTAATGGTGACGTCACGGAGACCTGAGACTAAATCCTTGATCTGCATCTCATACCTAGTTTTCGGTTCAATAGCAACACCCATCTCGGCAGCTAACGCTAAAGCTGCACTTTCCCGCGTTAGGAAGCCTCCAGCCAACTTCTCCTTCTCCTCAATCATCCTTATAACGTCATCTCTAGATAAGTCCGGCCTTACCGAAAGAATTTTAGCAATAATGTGCTCAAATGTCAGCATTATAACCAACCTAGGGTAGAATTAATTGGCCAGAGCTATAAGAATATAACGTACGTTTCAAAATAGATAGTTTTGGAGGATTTGGGTTGATTATAGATGCGCTTACAGTTAGCGTTATTGCCAGCTTGCTCCTTATAGCAGCTGGAATAATAGTATTCCTTTTGGCTACAATGCTCATGCTTTCTTGGGCAGTTAAGAGGAGGAGACTTAAGTGTGGTGGGTTAATTATGCTCGGACCGATACCAATAATCTTTGGAACTGATAAAGAAACCGTAAGAACTCTTATAATCTTATCAATAATACTGATGATAATTATGTTAGCATTCTTTATAGTTGTAATCCTCTTATAGGAAGCAATTGAGGGGTTATAAAGGATGGCGAAACCTTGCGAGATATGTGGTAGAAGAACCTCAAGATACATTTGTCAAGAATGTGGTCGAGCTGTATGTGAAGCATGTATGGAGCCAGAAACATGGCTCTGTTTGGACTGCTACAAAAGAATAAGTCCGCCAGAAGTGGAGTTTAAAGAATTAGCACCTCCATTTCCACCAGTCTTAAAACTATTCATTGTTAGTTTCATGCTAATATTTTTTGGAGTAATTGTACTCATGTTAACGGCAATACTCTCCGGGCTCACAAAAGCTTCCGGCATAGTAGTTGGCATTATAGGACCGATACCAATAATCTTTGGTTTAGGAGAAAATCTGATGCCCCTTCTAATCATCGCTACTATATTGACAATAATTTGCATAATTGCCTTCGTAATGTTGAGTAGGCGCAAATAAAACCTTAATGCTTCTGCCCTAAGTTTTATGCTTGGAACAAAATTATTTATTCTTCATTTCAAGCAATAATTAACTGCTATACTTTGAAAGCATGGCCGCAGCTGCTCCGCAAGTTGCTGTAAATGTATATATTATTAATGCTATCTCCATGGAATAAATGAAGGGTTTCAATGTTAACATTAATACTGTTAGTATTGACGTGCTTAGGGATTGACCCAGAAATCTCATTAAGCCTAGAAATGATGCTGCTGACGCAAACGCTTGCTTCGGGACCCCAAGCATAATTCGCGTCGTATTTGGTGATGCGAAAAGTGCAAAACCTATTCCAATAAGGATTAATGAGACAACTAAAAGAGACAGGAACTTGTATATAATTGTGGAAGATCCTATACCTAACGCAATTAAAATCATCCCAATTGCAGCAAGTAAGTTGGGATCTATTTTCTTAGTCAAATATCCAGCTATTGGAGATAAAAGCATCTGGGGAAGTAGTTGTGCTAAAAGTATTAGGCCTACTTCTCTGGCTCTAAAGCCCCCCTCAATCTGCAGAAAGTTACTGAATAGTATTGAAAGGGCATAAGTGGAGGTATAGCTTAAAAGCGTCGTCATATAGGCTAGGAAGATGCCTCTTTCAAATATTTCCTTGACGAGGTTTAAAGATCTCTTAAATTCTATGTATAGTGTCGACGTAAGCATTATTAGGCCTAAAGAGAGCTCTAAAATGCCGTAAAGACTGTTAACATATGTAGAGCCAATGATAACTAGAGCTATGGATACAGAGAATATAGATAAAGTCTGAAAGTATGGTTTTCTTCCAAAATCTTTTTTAGCAAACTCTACAAAGGGGAGCGTTAACGCAAAGCTTACTAGAGCAACAGACCCCACAAACATAAATAGTGAGGGCCACCCTGCATGGTCGATAAGAAAGCCGCCTAATATGGGTCCAAGAGTCGTTCCCGTATAAACAGCTGCCGTATTAAGCCCAATGACAAGACCAGCTTTCTCGGGAAAAATGCTGGTAAGTATTGCAACAGCCGTTCCCGAGATCATTGCGGCGCCAAGGCCTTGAATACACCTCAAAAATATGAGAAAAGAAAAATTGTTTGTGTATGGAATAAGGAATGATGTTATTACGAAGACCATTGATCCGCTGATAAATATTAATTCTTTGCCAATCCAGTCCGCTACAGCTCCCACTAATAGTATAGTTGAAGCCATCGAGATTAAGAAGGAGTTAGCAACCCAATTAGCGATAGCTACATCAATGTTAAAGGCGGTTGCCATTGATGGAAGGGCGATGTTTACAGCTATTGCTATGAATGGAGTTAAAAATGAAGCTGAAGCTAAAGCTAACAGGAAAAGGTTTTTTCTTCTCGATGGAGCTAACATATTTGCGGATCATCCCAAGAAAAATATCTCTTAATCGTATGTTTCCTTTTCTCAGAAAAAGGAGACACACTTTTTATAACGCTACCAATTATTACTGAAAATTTAAGGCAATAAGCTATTAATTATCTCAAGAATTCGCTTATGCCTATCTTCATCCTCAATAATCCATTCTAACACCGTCTTAAGGATACCTAAATTTAACCCCTTCTCATCAATTAATATGTTGACCAATTTTGCATGTATGATTGTCAAGTATTCTTCAGCAACGAAGCTTTCAAATCTTTCTAAACCACTTATTAGGAATTTAAGGTCGGTACGGCTTACTCTTTCTTTCTTCTCAATGAAACTTTCAGCATCCTTAACAGCAGTTAGCCATGACTCACCCCAAACTTCTACGCAATCTTTAGGGCTTATACTGATCTTAGGTGAGAGGAGCTCAGCCATTAACCTAAAGCACTCAGCATGTTTAAATGAGTCCCGAGCGATGTACCCTAAAAGACCCTTAATGATTTTATCATCAACTAGATGAGCAATATGCTCATAGGCTTTTGCAGCCTTCTCCTCAAGCAAATTGGAACAATAAAGAAATTTTCCTACTAATTCACTTTCATTTGACATTATTATCCCCCGGAGCTTGAGAAATATTTTGTGTTAAAAATCTATAAAAGTTTTATGGAAAATATTTTGTTAGGCGGAAGAAAGATTTAAGGGTGTAAATATGACATTAGACCAAACAACATTAAATGGTGAATTATGATGCGGCTTAAGATTAGAGAGGTTAACGAAGAAACCATAACTAAAGCTATAATCCAGAAGAGCATGGAGGATTGGCTTAATCTCGTTGAGGATGATGTTGTGGTGGTTGGCGCCGGCCCCTCAGGACTCACAGTAGCACTATACACCGCTAGAGCTGGCTTAAAAACAGTTCTATTTGAAAAGAGATTGTCCTTTGGCGGGGGGATTGGCGGCGGTGGGATGCAGTTCCATAAAGTTGTCGTGGAATCCCCTGCAGAAAAGATTCTGAAGGATATTGATTGTAGAATCGAGGAGATTGAGGAGGGCCTATTTATTGCCGATGCTACTGAAGTAATGGCTAAGCTCGCGTCCAAAGCCATAGACGCTGGCACAAAAGTGATCCTGGGGGTAACTGTTGACGATGTAATATATAGGGATAATCCGCCCAGAGTGACTGGCGTAGTTATACAGTGGTCATCCGTAATGATGGCTGGGCTCCACATTGATCCACTTGGAGTTAAGGCAAAGGCTGTTGTGGACTGCACTGGCCATGACGCCGAGGTATTATCAGTGGTTTCTAGAAAAATACCAGAACTAAACCTTTCTATTAGGGGTGAGAAATCAATGTGGGTCTCAGAGGCTGAAAGGTTAGTCGTGGAGGGCACGAGGGAGGTTTGTCCAGGATTATTTGTCGCGGGGATGGCTGTTGCAGCATTGGACCAAACACCACGTATGGGACCATTATTTGGTGGAATGCTGCTTAGCGGGGCCAAGGCAGCACAACTTATAGCAAACAAGATTTTGGGAGATAGAAGTAAGAGGATAGTCCCCATCAATCTTTAAAAGCTTATTTCAAGTGATAATTTATTAGTATTTAAGGTGGCATGGAACTCCATGAGAAGAATACCTGTCCTCTAGATCTCTTATAATGCCTTCAGTTAAAAGATGCCCTACCACAAGCTCCTTAACTTTTAATGGAATGCAGTTAAAGATATGGAGAAGTCTCCATTAATATAAATATTGACGTCTCCTCGATCACGACAAGACTTTTCACTATTTCAAAAAGACAGCTTGCTCCGTCAAACTTCAAAGCTTCATGTTCAGTTAACATTTTTCCCTATGCAATCTTCCACTCACAAAGATAAGATAAGCGATACCCTAAAGTTAAGAATTTAACTTAGTGATAAGTCATCAATAATGTTAAAACAGTATATGGGGGACGAAGTACGACTGAAAAAACAGAGTTGATAGAGAAGATCTTGAGGTTAAAGCGGGAGAAGGAGGCGATAATATTGGCACACAATTATCAGCGTCCTGAAATTCAAGACGTAGCTGATTTTGTGGGTGATAGTCTAGAATTGTCTCTTCGTGCAGCACAAGTTGATGCAAAGGTCATAGTTTTCTGCGGCGTTAACTTCATGGCTGAGACAGCTGCTATTCTAAACCCAGAAAAAAAGGTCCTCATACCAGACCCTAACGCACTCTGTCCAATGGCTTCAATGCTACCAGCAGATTTAATAAAGCTTTATAAGCGGAAGTATCCTGGAGTGAAAATAGTCCTATATATAAATACTCTGGCAGAAGCCAAGGCTTACTGCGATGCCGTATGTACATCAGCTAATGCTGCTGAAGTAGTGAATAACATTGACTCTGAAGTAGTTCTCTTTGGACCAGACGTAAACCTAGCAAAATATGCGCAAATGAAGTCTAATAAAAAGATAATACCAATACCGAGGGGCGGCTTCTGCCCAGTACATAAGTTGTTTAAAAAGGATGACATTATACGCTTAAAGGAATTGTATCCTGACGCTAAAGCTATGGCCCACCCAGAGTGTGACCCAGAGGTCTGGGAAGTATCAGACTTTGTTAGCAGTACATCAAAAATGCATAGAGAATCACTCACGTCAAAAGCGAGAAAGTTTATTGTCGCAACCGAGATTGGGTTATTGCATAGGATGAAGAAGGATAGAAAAGATGCGATTTTCATACCAGCCTATGAAGAGGCTATATGCGTAAATATGAGATTACATACACTTGAGAAAGTCTATTTATGCCTAAGAGACGAAAAATATGAGATTAAGCTTCCTGAGAAAGTAGTTTTGAGGGCACGTGAGCCAATAGAATTCATGCTTCAGATGCGTTAAGCCCGGAATGTAGGAGAAAACTGTAACTATATTTATGGGTGGTAATATGCTACGCTACTCTTCTCTAATAAAGCGCTTCTTAAGAACCCTCTGACAATCAATTTATTGCAACAAATTATATAAGAAGGGGAAATGGTAGGACAACTGCAACAAGATATTTAAAACTAATAGGGGTATTAAGATTATTACAGGGAGGTTATTTCAGTTTATGTCAATTAGTAATGAGAAGATTGAAGTTATAAAGGGCATTCTAAGGGATCTACACAAGGGCGTTCCTATCGAGGAGCTAAAGCGCAAACTTAGGGAAGCTTTGGAGGAGATATCGCCGCTCGAAATACCTTTAATTGAGCAAGAGCTTGTAAAAGAGGGAATGCCTATTTCTGAGATACTCGGACTCTGCGACCTACATGTGGAGATACTAAGGGATCTACTGCGCCCCGCTGAACTTAAGGATGTTCCAAAAGGACACCCATTAGATCTCCTATCTAAAGAAAATGAGTATGTAATTAAGCTTGCCAAGGCCCTAAACATCTACGCTGAGGCGCTGAGTGGGGTGGGACTGGAAGACGCAATAGATTACTTGAAAGCTATAGGCGACATTGTAGCCGGACTTAGGAAGTTTAGGTTACATTATAGGAAGATTCAGATGTTGATATTTCCATACCTCGAGAAGAGGGGGATTACGGCAGTACCAAGGGTTCTTTGGAATAAGGAGGATCAAGTGATCATCAAGTTGAGAGAGCTATCAATGCTAGTTGAGAAGGGATTATCCAGTCCAGGCGAATATGCCAAGAGCGTAGCTGAGAAGGCTAGAGAGATATCAAAGGAGATATCCGATCTGGTCTTCAGGGAGGAGAGAATACTCTTCCCATCCGTATGGGCGCTTCTCTCAGAAGGCGAGTGGGCAGCTATACATGATGATGCGAAAAGAATAGGCTACCTTGTGCCAGCTGATATTGAGTGGACTCCGAAGGCTAAACCTCTACTTCCCCACGAGATCAGCGGCGTAATTACGCCAGAGCAGATTGAAAAACTCCCTCAGGAATTTAAGTTTGCCACACTGACACCAGACATGTACGAAGTCAGGTCTGAGGGAGACCTAGAGTTCGAGACCGGCTTTCTAAGTAAGGATGAAGTAGAAGCAATATTCAAGCATCTACCACTCGAGATAACCTATGCAGACGTCAATGACAGAGTTGCATTCTTCTCAGAAAGCATGCTTAGAAAAGGATTCGCCAGAACAAAGACCCTTATCAGCAGAAGGATAGAGTATTGCCACCCGCCGAGACTGGAAAATTTTGTTAAGAGCGTTGTTAATGATCTGAAGGCTGGGAAGGCTGATTTTAAGGAGTATTGGACTAGGCTTGGGGACAGAATAATAAGGGTTATGGTAGTTGCTGTTAAGGACAGAAATGGAAACTACCTTGGAACATTGGAGATGGTGGAAGACCTAACTGAAATAGTGAATAATCCTGAGGAGATTAAGAAAAAGATAATTGTATTATGAGGAAATTATTTTTGGCACACAGCTGTTAACTTCCACTGGAAGGCAAATAACTTTAGAAACTTTTCACCTTCTAAATTATTTTATGTGGGGAAGAGCATGAAAGTGAAATTGTGGGTGATTGTCTTCAGCCTTATTTTAATCGCAAGCGTTATTGCCGCTATAGTTAGTTGGTTCACACTTTATTCTCTTCTGAGCAGAGCGATTATCCTTGAGAAGGATTTATCAGGGATACTAGCCCCAGAATTTTCTTTATATGATCTAAATGGAAACACCCTTAAATTAAGTGATTTTAAAGGAAAAATTGTCATCTTAGATTTTATGGCCACCTGGTGCGGGCCATGCAGGATGCAGATACCACACCTTAATTTCGTGAGAGAGAAGTATGGAGACTCAGTAATCTTAATATCAATTAGCATTGATCCAAACCACGATTCTGAGGGGATTCTCAAAGAATTTCTTAATGAATACCCCTACGCGAACTGGATTTGGGCTAGAGATACGGCAAACCTTAGAGGGGTCTACGGTGTTACAGCGATCCCCACTCTAGTGATAATTGACCGAGAGGGATATATTAGGTTTAGACACGTCGGCTTAACACCCTCATCCACTTTAATCCAGGAGATAGATAAGATATTGAGGGGGAGCTAAAGAAGGGTTGTCCTTTAACCCCCTAGACATAACATTAGCGTTAACCGCTGGAGTCTTCACCCTCCTTTCTCCATGCAGCTTCCCATTGCTTCCTGGCTATATATCCTATTATTTAGGGCTAAAGTCTTCTTCCTATAGTAAAGCGGTTGTAAGCGGACTTCTCTGCGCATCGGGTATAATTATAGTGTTCTCCACGATTGGCTTATTTGTATCAGCGTTCGGCAGCTTAGTGTCAAGACATATACCGCTCCTTCGCGTCGTGGCTGGCGCAGCTGTAATCCTTATGGGGATCATAATGGCTGCCCAAGTCAAGCTCCCAACAATTTTAGTGGGGTTAAAGGTTCCGAGGGAGAAGGGAGTTATTGGAATCTTTCTCTATGGCGCCATATACGGTTTAGCATCTGCGAACTGTTCGGCCCCCATATTCTTTTCAATTATATTCTACTCATCTGTATCTGGGGGGCTGTTATATGGCACTATGATTTTTATCGCCTATGCTATGGGCATAGGGCTTCCAATAATTGCAATATCGATCTTTATAATTAAGGCTAAAGAAATGATTCTTAGAAGGGTCATGAGGGCAACACCGCTATTACAGATAATTAGTGGTCTTCTTCTAATCATTATAGGAATACATCTAATATACTCTCATCAAGTAGCCCCATACTTGTAATTTTCAAACATCTATCATTACACTTAAATAGACGCTTGGAAACTTCCCAAACTATTTTAACCATTATCATTAATGAATTAGAGATGATACCACAGATTCGTAGAGGGCGCCCACTATAATCCCTATTTACTGAGGGCTCTATTGGCTATTTCCATGCCGAGAGCTTTACACTTTTCAAGATCGGCTGGTCCAGGCGCATATCTGACTAGTAGCGGTGGCCTAATAACCTGCATCTCAAATTTCCTTTCCATTATCTCCAGAACAAGATTTGGAGCTTCGCCGCTCCACCCATAAGAGCCGAAGGCTGCCCCAATTTTACCCTTTAAATCAACATTCCTTGCAGAGGCCTCCCTAAAAACCATGCTTATTTCAAGAGGCATATTATGATTGTAGGTTGGCGCACCAACGATTATCGCATCATATCCAGCTAAATCCTCCACATTCACATAATATTTAACATCAACCTCAACACCGCCAACAGCTCTAATCCCCTCAGCAACAGCCTCAGCCATCTTCCTCGTATTACCACTAGCACTATAATATAGTATTAAGATTCTTGGCATAAAACATCACAGAATATTATTATAGCCTAACTAAATTTTAGTTTATCTGAATATGGAGACCGGAAGCATCATATAATGAAGAACGCTATTAGGCACAATCTTTTGAGGACTTGTTCCGCAATTCTATCACCATTTATAATGCAATAATTGTTACTAAACCAAAGCTCACACCTACATTTAGTCTCTGGAAAAATATGAAGTGTTATGGCGACCACCATCGACTAAAGGGCGATATTCTCAGACGACCCACGAAGGAACTGTTAAAGAAGAATGGCAAAGCTGTATACGTGAAATAAGTTATTGATGAACATTTATTCGAGCTTCGTGCTCTGCCTAACACACTCTTTATATCGGGACATAAAATCCTCAATAATATGCTTTAAATGATCTTTGGGGATAAAGCCGACTATGGAACCCAAATATCTGCCGCTGCAATAAAATGCTATCGTTGGCGTACCCATGACACCATTTTTTATCGCAATTTCCCTATTTTCCGGACTCTTAAGAACATTAAATCTCACAAATTTAACCCTATTCTTATATTCCTTAGCAACCTCCTCAAAGATGGGATTCAGCATAATGCACCATGGACAACTCTCATGCCAAAAATCGACGACTGTTAATATGTCAGATTGCAGAACTTCCCTCTCCCAGCTCTCAGCATTAACCTCTAAAGTGTATGACATATACCTCACTAAATAAAATCAATTTTGAGAAAAAATTAAAGGTTTTAGCATTAAAGCACCCTTCGATCTTTTCAGATTTCCTCTAGAAGTGATGTAAAGAAGTCATGGTGTTCTTCTTCATCCTTCAGTATTCCCTCGAATAGAACAGCTGTTGTCACATCGTTTTCTTTTCGAGCTTTTTCTATAATATTCTTATATAGCTTTATTGCTTCCTCCTCGTCCTTCACATCCCGTTCAATCATTTCCCTTAGAGTTTTCCCTACAACTATCTCTTTAGGCTGAGTTGTTGGGATACCACCTAGATAAAAAAGTCTCTCAGCGATCGCCTCAGCATGCTTCATCTCAGTTACAGCTATCTTCTTCAATTCATTTTGAACAGTAAAGCCCTTAACACCCCTCCATTGAATATGTTGCCACATGTATTGAATAGATACTTGGATCTCTCTTGCGATAGCATCATTCAAAAGATCTAGTAATTCTTTTGAAACCAAAATGAGCATCCTCCCATAATATTATTAATGTTTTTGTAATTGCTATTTAACGCTTTTGAGTTTCCATTCATCCTCCGGGGGCACCATGAAATGGAACATTCTTCCATAAAACCTCCCACCACTCATCCTCAGTTATTGTTTCTCCACGGATAAGGATTTCTAGAACCCTTCTCAGGAGCTCATGGTGTCTTTTTTCGTCAGCCAGAACCGCCATAAAAAGAAGCTTAAGTTTTTCATCATCAACTTTAGGTAAAATACTGTCTATTTTATTTATTAATTCGGCCTCTATACGGATGTGCCTCTCTATAAGAGCTCTATGCCTCTCAAGCTGTTCTTCTGACAAAGCCTGCGTTGAAGTCGTTAGGAGTGTTAGGGCTGAAGCATACATTTCCGCATGCTTAACCGAATCTAGAGAAATCCCTTTTAAAACTCCCTTAACAGCAGGATTCTGTAGATCCTTTAAAGCCTCCTCAAGAGAACGTACAATCTCATTCTCAATCTCAATCTGCTTCTCAATAAATTTAACCAAATCATTTTTAATAACCATATGTCCACCAAATATACTAAGATAAGAGAGAAATTTAAATCTTAGGAAGGAAACTTAATGCTTTTAATCTTCTTTATTTCGTTTAAAATAATAATTTGTTAAAAATAAAGCGATAAAATGTTTGAATTCGAATCATAAATTCCTTGTTTTTAACTAAATTTTATAGGAAAACTTATATTTATTTACATTTTTAGTATTAATTGGTGATTTTTGTGGAAGAATATAGAATGCCATTAATAGGCGATAAGTTTCCATCTATGGAAGTTAGGACTACTAAAGGCGTCATTAAGCTCCCAGACGACTATAGTGGAAAGTGGTTTATACTCTTTAGCCACCCAGCCGACTTCACACCAGTATGCACAACAGAGTTTGTTGCTTTCCAGAGGAGATATGAGGAGTTCAAAAAGTTGAACTGTGAGCTGATAGGGTTAAGCATAGACCAGGTTTTCGCGCATCTAAAGTGGGAGGAATGGATTAAGGAGAAACTCGGCGTAGAAATACAATTTCCAATAATTGCAGACAACACTGGTGAGATATCTGCGAAACTTGGTATGCGCCATAAGCAGGCTAATGGAACACAAACCGTAAGGGCTGTCTTCATAGTTGACCCAAAGGCGGTCATTAGAGCAATACTTTATTATCCCATGGAACTCGGAAGGAACATGGATGAAATCCTTCGGATGGTGAAAGCGCTCCAGATTGCTGATAAGGGTTATGCCATACCGGCCAATTGGCCAAATAACGAAATAATAGGAGACAATGTTATTATCCCGCCAGCAAACACCGTAGACATGATTAGGAAGAGAATGGAGCAAGAAAAAGCCGGAGAAATAAAGTGCCTAGACTGGTGGCTGTGCTACAAAAAGCTAGAGTGAACTTCTCTTTTACCCTCTTATTTTTCTGCTTTAGCGGTCAATGATAACCCCTAGGGAATTCTCATGGGAACCGAGAGAACATTGGTATCATAACGAACTCTTTAGAAATTTTTAAATACTCTTTGCTTTGTTTTGCGCAAAATCCCAATAATGGGAAACCTTTTCAAAATCTCTTCACTATGGGGCGCTTGTCTTAATGCTTCTGTTAAATCCGTACCAGCTACATGGATAACCTGATGCCGTCCATTCTTCCACAGAAAACTGGTTGATATATCATACACTTTCCCGTCATAAGCTATATAAGTTGGTCTCCCATTTTTGCCATCATATTTAGTGAGCTCTTCTTCAGTAAACTCCCTCATAGAAAACCCCTAAGAAAATAGGGAATCGAGTAACATCATTGTGAGAAAGCCCACAATAATACCGAAGGTTGCTTCTCTCTCAAAACCTTTTCTATGGCTCTCAGGTATCATTTCATCGCTAACTATAAAAATCATGGCTCCGGCGGCGAAGGCAAGCGCCCAAGGTAAAATCGGATGAAAAAATAGATATAAGTGCAACACCTAAAAGTCCTCCAATCGGCTCAACTAAACCAGTTAATGTGCTATATCCAAGAGACCTTCGCTTGTTATATCCTTCTCTTAATAAAGGCAGTGCCACCGCTAATCCCTCAGGCATATTTTGAAGCCCAATAGCCATGGCGACCACAAGCCCAGCCGCTATATTCCCAGTCCCGAAACTCACCCCGACAGCCAAGCCTTCAGGAAAATTATGAATTGTTATTGCCAACGCGAAAAGCCAGACTTTTGAAAGTCTTGAGGAGGGGCCTTCTTCACCTAGCGTTAGATGGAAATGAGGGATGAGACGATCGGCCAGATGCAGAGCAATAGCTCCTAAGATTATTCCAAGGACAGAAACCCATACACCGCCAGAACCTATAGCTGGAATTAAAAGACTGAAGAAAGTGGCAGCGAGCATTACTCCGGCAGAAAACCCAAGCATTATATCTAAAAACTTGTCTGAAACATTCTTTATGAATAAAATTGGTAGAGCTCCTATGCCGGTTGCTAAACGTAAAGGTTATACCTCAACGTTTAGCGATTTTGTGAAATTATTCTTTTCAAACAAATAGCATCTAACAGCTGATCAGATGCATAAAAAGGTGAAGAAAGTGTTAATAGGCTGAGATAGTTGAAGAACTCGGTTTCAAACCTACTAGACAACAAATCAACATACGTGTATACTGTAGCGAGCGCTGACAGAAACTTTATTCATAATAACCTAATGAAGAAGACTACGAACACTCATTTCATCTTGTAAGTGGTTCTAGCACTGTTCTAGAAAATAATTATGCCGATAAGAATAATAGTCGGGGTTTCTTTAGAGCTATCCCCCAATACTATTCCTTTATCTTTTCCAGTATTATTGCTGGGCAAACCCTCTTTACACCATCTATCACAGCAATCTTCTCATTGATAATTTTTAGCAGCTCCATAGTATTTTTAGCCCAGACTTCAGCCATAATCATATGGTCTCCCATAGAGGTAGCAACACTTTTTGTTTCGGGCAATTCACATAGCTTTTGGACCACTTCAAGAACCTTTGAGGGATCAACATCAATGCCTATCATTGCAACGGCATTAAAGCCTATCTTTGGGGGGTCAATAACCACAGTAAACCTTTTTATAACGCCCTCCCGCCTCATCTTCTCCACCCTCTTCCTAACAGTGGATTCACTTATCCTAAGCCTACGAGCGATCTCGATAAAGGATATGCTAGCATCCTCCTGCAAAATCCTCAAGATAGCCAAATCAGTCTCATCCATAATACCTTCCCTCATTATTCAGCATTCATCAGGTATTTTTTATCCGAATCTCACACATAAATTTAAAAAATGTGATAAAACTTCGAAAATCGGGGTAAACTAAGTGTATGAGGAAAATTAACTGGATAAAACTTAAAAGTGCTTTCGCCAAAGAGAGCCAGGACATATGCTCTATTTAATTTTTGCAGAGAAAGCTGAAGAAGAAGGATTTAAGAATACTGCTAGGCTTTTTAGGGCCATAGCCTATGCTGGGTAGGTTCATGCAACTAATCATCATAGTATCTTGAGGATGATTCGAAGTACTGTGGGAGAACCTTAATGAAGCCATAAATGGAGAAATATATGAGGTTAATGAAATCTACAACGCTGTAGCTAGGCTTCAGGATGAGAGAAGATGCCCACTGGGCCCTATACGCAGAAAAAATTCACGCAACCATGTATCAGAAGGCTAGGCAATTTGTTGAAAGCGGCAAGGATATACTTTTAGGACCAATCTATATGTGTAGCATATGCGGCTACTGAGGGAAAATTTGATAGATGCCCATCATGCGGGGTTACAAAAGATAAAGTAAAAATATTTTAGCGTCATACAACTTGGCATGGAGGGATAATCTTGGAAAAATGGAAATGTGAAATTTGCGGCTACATCTATGACCCAGAAGCTGGAGACCCGACCCAAAATATAGGTTCAGGAACACCCTTCGAGGACTTACCAAAGAATTGGACCTGCCCAGTATGCGGAGCCCCAAAAGATATGTTTAAAAAGATAACATAAGTAAACTCAATCTCAAATTTTATAAAAGACACTTATTATAGTCCAGCTACCTTATGGCTTATTGATCTGCCAGCTGATAATAAATGCGGATAGATATCATGCAGACCAAAAATTTAAATGGTCTTTAAGTATGCCTACTATGTGGACTAAAGGAGCGAGGGAACTAAGCATCTAAAATAAATCTAAAACTTTCTTTTATTAACCTATAACCTATATTAAGCTTCTGTTTTAATCTTCTTTGCTAGAGATTTACCGAGCTCGATGATTTGCTTCATATTCTCCTCTGTTGGCGGGCCATTGATTTCTAGCACGCCAACAACTTCTGCCTTTAAATCCTTAACTAATTCCTGGATTTGTCTTACGGCTCCTCCGCCCCAGCCATAAGAGCTCAAAATTGTGAAAAACTTTGTTGGCGGGCGCAGCATCTTGAGAAGATATGCCGCATAGACAGCTAGTGGGTGAGCACCCCCTAAGACTGTTGGTGCACCTATCACCACCGCCCTTGAGTCTACCAAATCTTTCACTAAATCACCGATATCTGTTACGACCAGGTTATAAATAGCTAATTCAATACCCTCTAGAGCTAACGTTTCAGCCATCAGACTCACCATAGCGTCTGTGCTACCCCACATACTTGCATAAGCTATTGTTGCCTTACACTTAGTCTCGCCAGCAGCCCAACGCTTATATGGACCCATAATTATTTCAGGCTTCCTATGAATTGGGCCGTGGCTCGGCGCAATAATCTTAATATTTAAGGTAGAGATCCTCTCAAGGGCTTTCTGAGCCATCATCCTATAGGGCATCATTATCTCGCCCCAATATCTCTGCGCATGGACAAGTATATCTTCCACTTCATCACTGTAAACCCCTCCGGCCAGGTGAGCCCCAAAGAAATCACATGGAAAGAGTATCCCGTCCTCTTCAATATAAGTGAACATTGTCTCAGGCCAGTGGAGCATTGGAGCATCAATAAAGCGTAGGGTCTTATTGCCTAAGCTTATAACTTCATCATCGGCTACAACTCTAATTCTATCCTGTGGGACATGATAATATATTTGAGCCATCTTAGAGCCCCTAACCGTAGTCACAAGCTTCGACCTCTGCGCAATCCTCATCATATGTGGGATAGCGCCAGCGTGATCTGGCTCGGCATGATTCATTACGATGTAATCTATCTCCTCAGGGCTTACGATGGAACGCACCTTACTCTCTAACTCTCTTTCAAACCCGGGGTTCACAGTATCTATAAGAACCTTACCCTCACTACCAATTACTAGGTATGCGTTATAAGAGGTTCCCTTTGGAAGCGGGATTAGCGCGTCAAAGATCCTACGATTCCAGTCCCTTACACCAACCCAGTAAACATCCTCACTTATCTTAACAACATTCTTTTCAAGCATTTTCACTCACCTAATCATTATCTACATAACAAAATGTTATGTTTTTTGTTCTAATATACTTTCAAACTTGATAGTAAATTATAGAGAAAAATTACAAAATCTCCTTTCATTAGCAAGATCCCACCGATTTTGTTTACTTTTAGTAACTTTCCCGTCTAAATTCCGTGTAATAGCGACGCCAAATTAATCTCATGCTCTTTAAAGTTCCCTCTCAAGTACAACTTTTACTCTAAGCTTTCTTAAATCTCGGACTATAGCAACCTCGCACTCGCATCCATGAGTCTTTTCAGACAAGATTCTTTGCAGCTCTTCTACGCTATCAACCCGTCTCCCATCAAACTCAAGTATTATGTCACCACGCTCTATACCAGCCCTATGAGCCGGGCTTCCAGGCACAACATTGACTACGAGTATACCATGTTCCACGGGTAGGTCATAGTGTAAGGCTATCTGCCTATTTAAATTTACACCAGCTATACCAAGCCAAGGCCTAACATAATAGCCATATTGCATTATCTCTTTAACGATATCTTTAGCAGCATTTATTGGTATAGCAAAGCCTATACCCTGAGCAAACGGAATTATGGCGGTATTTATCCCAATAACCTCACCCTCAACATTAACTAGTGGGCCTCCTGAGTTCCCGGGATTAATTGCGGCATCAGTCTGAATTAGATCCCTAAAGATCCCCCTATCTGAGTAAATGGTCCTTTTAACGGCGCTTATTATTCCTGAGGTCACTGTTGGTCCGCCAGCTAGGCCAAAGGGATTTCCAATGGCAAAGACCCTTTGCCCAACTTTAATTTTATCTGAATCCCCTAGCTTTGCGGCAACTAAGTTATCTGCGTCTATCTTTAATACGGCCAAATCTAAGCCCCTATACCCGCCAATAAATTTAGCCTCAAATACACGTCCATCCACCAACGTGACTATAATTCTCTCGGCGCCCTCTATAACATGATAATTGGTTAAGATGTAGCCTTTTTCATCGAATACAAATCCTGATCCAATACCTTTGACTGGGACAACTTGGTAAAAGAAGTCATGAAAGACTCTTAAAGTATTAACGTTGACGACACTTTTACTAACTCTTTCCAGCATTTCAACAATTTTATCTTCACTCATAAAGATCACCATTAATGATGTTAAATTAAACCCTACTATTGTTGTTGTTTAACTTTGAGATAAGATTTTGGTATGGTGAAGAACTATACGCCGTTAACACTCATTATATTAAGTTAAAAATGAATAGAGCGCATTGTTACGCAGGAAGGAAAGAATTATAAATTTTTAGAGAGGAAGGATTCTCTTAGAGAGCGGGAATATAAAAAGGATCTCCATTTTTATTGTTGTATTATATCTTCTTGCATTCTTATGGGTATTCTATTTTTATATGGTATACCGCCGCCAATTATATGGGGCTTCTTAAGGATATGGAGTGTTGCATATCTATTGTATTATGCTTAACCATATTGAAGGGAAGCGTCCTTAAACTGAGAAATTTCTTAAAATTCTTAACTAAGTTATTGAAGCTGTATCTACTCTCATCACTCTTAATTTATGCAGCCTTAGGAATTCATGTTGCAGTGGTAGCTCCACTTGGCTTATTTAATTTCTCAGTCTATATAGATTTGAACTTAATAGGTGGCGGGCCCGGGGGGATTTGAACCCCCGACCCTCGGCTCACTCCTTAAGGTTTAGGAGGCCGATGCCCCATCCTGGCTAGGCTACGGGCCCCTCCAATATTTTTGGATTGAGAGTAAAATAAATTTTCCTTTGGCATACAATTAAAGATAAATTTTTCTCTTTACTATCTATCCACTAAAGAATTGAGGGAAGCTGTGTTTATGCTTAAAGATGGCTTTGGGAGGGTTGTTGAAAATATTCGTGTTTCTGTGACGCAACGGTGCAATTTTAAGTGTTTTTATTGTCATAGGGAGGGAGATAATAGATTAACTTACGATGAGATGCTTCCCGAGGAAATAGAACGAATTATCAGAGTTGCTGCATCTCTGGGCATTCATGGAGTCAAGTTGACTGGCGGCGAACCGCTCTTAAGGAGCGATATCCTTGAGATTATAAGTAGGATAAGTAGGATACCCGGGATAAATGATATCTCTATGACTACTAATGGCTTCTTACTTAAAGATTACGCTGATGACTTAAAGAAGGCTGGTCTTATGAGGGTTAACGTAAGTCTAGACACACTAGATGCCGAGAAATTTAGGATGATAACTGGAGTGGATGGACACGAGTCCGTCGTTAATGGAATAATTAAGGCGGCTAAAGCGAACTTAAGACCGGTTAAAATTAACATGGTTATTCTTAAAGGCGTAAATGAGGATGAAGTAGATGATATGGTGAGGTTTGCTGGAGAGAATGGACTAGTATTACAGATAATAGAGTTTGAGTGGCCAAGAATCGACTCTGTATATGAGAAATACCACGCAGACATTACGGACATTGAAAATAGAATCAGAAAAAAATCTGCTAAAACAATTATCAGGCAAATGCATCACAGAAGGAAATATGTTTTAGAGGATGGCACCGAGGTCGAGTTTGTTAAACCAATGCATAACTCTGAGTTCTGTCTACACTGTAATAGAATTCGCTTAACATCTGATGGAAAGCTAAAGCCATGTCTCTTTAAAAATAATAACCTAGTAGACATCTTAAGTCCGCTGAGGGGCGGTGCCGATGATGATAAACTAAGAGAAGCCTTCATTGAAGCTGTTAATAGAAGGAGGCCATTTTTCTTTACATGAATAAACTCATGATCCTTTTTTCGTAGTGTATAATTGGGATCACTATGAAGGGAAAAGTTGTAATATTAATGGGCTCTAAAAGCGACTTTGAGTTTTCAAAGCAAATCGCTAGATATCTTGATGCTTTGGGGGTGAGTTATGAGTTTAGGGTTGCATCAGCGCATAAGACACCTGAAAAAGTTCTTGAAATATTAAGAGAATATGAAGGGGAAAAAGTGGTTTATATAACTGTTGCTGGCAGATCGAATGCTCTAAGCGCATTTGTGGATGCAAATACGCTAAAACCAGTTATAGCATGTCCACCTTACTCAGAAAAGTTCGCTGGAGTAGATATATTTTCCTCCCTTAGGGTACCAAGTGGAATAGGTTCAGTAGTAATAATTGAACCTGAAGGAGCGGCAATAGCCGCTGCAAAAATCCTTGCACTTGATGACCCAGATCTCTCTGAAAAAATACGTAAATATCAGCTCTTAAAGAAAACAGAAATAGATGAAGCGGATAAAAACATTAGAGAGAAGCGATGGTAAAAGATAAAAACCTCAATAATTTGATCTTTAATGCCTTTAGAAAATTATCCTAAAAAATATATTTAGGTTAGAGTATTCTGCGAGTCTTCGGTGGTCTTTCACGAGAGGGCTAAGATTGCACTAAGGTCTCTTCCGTGCTCTTAATTTCAGCGACAATTGGAGTTATATTTTCAGGGGATGCGGTAGTGACCTCCATAGATTTCTCAGATACTACTGGTCCTGATGAAGGCGCACTCAATATATTTTTTATCTCAGATATTTCCCTCCTCATAGACTCTATTCCAGCAATCAGCGCTCTACTTTGCCTATCATATGCTTCATAGTCTATCTCGCCAGCGGCGTACATCATTTCACTATTCGCTAGGAACATTTCTAAAACACTTATTTGTCTCTCAAGATCATCTATTCTACCTTTCATCTTAGAGACGAGAGACTCCAGATATTTCTCAGTATTCATTAGAGCTTCGCTTATATCCTTGTTTAAACATTCATACGTTTGCTCTGAGATCCTTTTAGATGAAAACAAATCATCTAACGTTTGCTTCTTTTTCCTTAACGCCTCTAAGTCCTTAGAGACTAGCTCAAATAGATATCTCCATAAAACCATTATTAAACACCTCAGAAAGAAACATCCATGAGAAATCTAAAATAATACTTATTGCTATGCATGCCTATGTTAGGATAATATTGTAATATATACTAGAATATTAATTGTTGATCTGTACTAAAGATATATACATGGAATATTATATTATGATATGTTTAAATTTTATGAAAAAGTTTAAATTTTAATTTAAATATACCAACTTTATGATAATTATGGTTAAGCAAATTTATAACAAAAATAGCATTGAGAAGACTTTACAAAAGAGGTTTTTAAAGAATTTTATGGATTTATTGATCTTAGTAGAAATCTCTAGAACACCTCTCATCAGTGGCTATGATATAATAGTTGCCTTCCAAAGGAAATTTAATTTATTCATTAGTCCAGGAACTGTTTATTCAACTCTATACAGGCTTGAAAGGGACGGATTAATTAGAGGCGAAGAGAGGAAAAGGAAAAGAGTTTATATTTTGACGTCTAAGGGAGAGGAGTTTGTTAGGAGAATCTCTATCCTTCAAGAGAACTTTAATTTTATCTTATCGAAAATTTTGGTAAAGGCGCGCTAAACTCTATTTGATATCCATCATTAAAGTGAGACTCTTAAAAATTTTGTAATCTTCTCCTGCAAAAGCTCGTTTCTTAAAAGAGCGCTTGCTTTAATCCATTCCTTCAACGGAATTGCAAATTTCTTGCTTATATATTCTAACGCATCTTTAAGTGTATCAAATTTCTCGCAGCCATGTTTAAAGGCTTCTCGGACGCATTCCCTGTTTATCCATACACCTAAAGGCATAATATATTCTGGATGAATCTCCCTCATCGCAACTACACTAGCTTGTCTACCTTCTCTTGCCAAAAACTCTGCCACAGCCAACCTAACAGCATAGTAACATCCCCCAAGTGAAGCATAAGTTGTCCTCCCGCGATATCCCTCCCAATCGCTTCCTATTGCAACGTAATCGCCATGAGGATTCCATAATGTTCTGGGATACCACGCTTCAATCCACTCATACATCCACTTTGAGGGTATTAAAAGAATAACAAATTTATTTCCAAGATAATCAAAACTATAAACTCTATATTCACTTATTTCGGGATTATGCTTAACTCTATCTTCTATTAGTCTCCTCGAAATTAATGAGTCGACGGCAGTTATGCTCCACCTTGTAGGCACAAGTCTCCTCTGTCTTTTTATGCCAAAAGCACCAAGACTAAAAGCCCTTTGAATAGCTGATATTGGAACCCCGTTTAAATAAAGGTCTAATACGGCTTCCTCGGCTCCCAAGTCATAATCACTGTATGCCTTCTCAATCCTATGATCAAATTTAACATTTCCAAGCTCAATCTTAGATAACGGAGCTGATGGCCCCATCGGTAAAAACTCGTCATCAAATAGGAAGCTCCCGGAAGGCTTCTTCTTGAAGATAACCTCAGTATCCACGGGTTCTCTTGAGAGAGCTATCTCAAGGGTCCTACTTAAGAGCTGGTTTTCAAGGGGCTTTTTAACGTTTACCCTAAACTTTCCTCGAACCAACTTAGTTCTGAAATCAACTATTTCATCAATTGTCTTTCCAATCCATTCCTCCGGAGAGTCAAATAATGATGTATTACCTATAATAGGGGGCACAAGCGGTCCAGCATAAACGTATGGATAACCTATGCGCCCGATGAAGACGCTTGGAGGAGATGAACCTGATAGCGCTTCTGCATCAATAAGGTTCTTAGTTTTCATGAAGGAAAATAACCTGAGGAGCGCCGGGCACCTTGACTTTCCGCAAAGTAATTTACTCCCTCTACAGTATAGGCAAAGATTATTTTTAAACTTGAGAATCAAATCCTGTGATGATTGTATGTTTATATCTCCAGCGAACTTTTCATCACTAATAACATGCTCCAGCCATGGAACACTTACCTGAACCTTTTTTAATATTTTTCTTCGCAATATCTTCAACTTAATCAACCAAGGATATAAAAAATATTTTTAAGCAATTAAAGAAAAGTTCCATCACTACTCTATCTTTATCGGCTCCCCCTTAGGCACCTCCTTCTTCTTCGGTAGGGTAACTTCAAGAACACCATTTTTATAAGTTGATTTAGCCTGCTTCGGATCAACCTTCTCTGGCAGCTCAACCTCCTTATAGTATTTGCGTTGTGGTGTATCAACGCTTATTATTAATGTTGTTTCAGTACCCTGCAACTTTATGTCCTCCTTCTCAACACCCGGCAGCTCGGCTATAACTTTTATTTCACCATCAGTATTGATTATGTCGACGAGAGGCTCCCTCTCCTCTCTAATAGATACGGACGGTCTACCAAACCTGCCGATTCCGGGTTTTACGTTACCAAATTCTCTTATTTCTGGCTTTCCATCCGGGCCTATTGTTATGCTATATCCATAGACAAATGGCCCCCATTCACGTACCCTAGTTCCGTTCGGCAGAGTTCTCTCGCGTACCAAGTCTTTTGGCACTCTTCTCGTCAGGTCCTCAAACTCCCTTTCAAACGCCCGCTCAATCTCCCTGAAGAACTCATCTATATCTTCAAAGAGTCCCGAGAATGGTCTCCGCCTCCTGAACCATCTTTCCCAAAATTCATCAAAGGACGACATAGGTTCCCCCAAATAATATTATTAATGCAATATCTTAAAAGATTATCTCTGCAGAACAATTGATGTGTCTGAGAATGAGGAGAAGAGAATCAATGTTCTCTTTCCTAACATTAAGTTCCATTTTATGTGGGCAGAGATCATCCAACCTAATTTCTCTGCTATTTTGATCATATATTAATGGATAAAGGCGGCAACCATAAGGTCTAAACCTGTATATTTTACATTTGTTTTCCTCGAGAAAGAAGCATTTTCCATTAATATTTCTTAACCTCCAGCCTTGGAGGGATCTAACGGCAAAATCGCTTAATCGATAACCCAACTTAACTATTCTGTTAATGTCGGGTCTCGTTAATAGCATTTCTGTTCCGTAACAGCATAGTGAACAACCATGCCTTAGACATGGCTCACCGCTCAGCGGTTTTATGCGCATATTAGTCACCCGAAGATTTTTCACATTTATATCGCTATATAAACATCATCATTATATGAATGATATACAGGTTTATTATGAAACCAAAAATCAATTTCGGCTGATAAAAATGTATGAGTATTGTGGTGTCTTGATTAGAGCACGCACTGTGGCTGAGGCATGGGAAAAAAGTGTTGTGAAATGCTGGGAGAAGGGGGTTGAAGTTCCTAGTGAGTATGGTGAGAAGTGTAGGGAGGTTTTAGGTTTATTAGTAATTGTTGAAGAGCCATTTGCCGAGCCAAGAATCCATAAGGGGGATGTATTCACTGCGATAAGAGGCTCCTTAGAGAAATATATCAACGAAATCTTAGAAGGAACCCTTGATTGGGCGGTTAAAGAAGGAAAAATACATTATACATATCATGAGAGACTCTTTAATTACCCTCCAGAAGGGGTAAACCAAGTAGAATATATAGTTAAGAAACTGCTGGAGACAAATTTTTCTAGGAGGGCTCAAGCAATTACATGGGTTCCGGAGAGGGATATGTGGGCCGACTCACCGCCGTGCCTACAGAGAGTGTGGTGCACCGTGAGGGATGGAAGGCTCATCATGCATACGTGTTGGAGAAGTAGGGATGTTTTCAGGGCGATGCATATGAATATGTTAGCGATGACAGATCTTCAAAAAAGAATTGCTGAAAGAATGAGTGTGGATGTTGGTCCATATGTAGATTTCTCTAATAGCGCACATATATATGAGAAATCTTACCCGGAAGTAGAACACTTCATGAAAGTTCTTAAGAAACGATCTTTAGACCCTATAAAAACGGTTTTATAGGATATTATTCTTCAAATAATGCGGTTGATGATGAGGGAGTCAGTTGTGGATAAAGTAATAAATGACGATGAAACCCGATCTGAAACCCTACATCTTTTTACTTAAGGCGTGTGGCTCTCATAATCTTGATCTCGCCGGATTTCATAGCGGTTCCAGCAAATTATAGCCATCTATGACCATACTTGTCAAGGTAAACAATTTCTTTTATATCTTTCCTTTTAGGCGGCTCTTTTGGAATTTCTGCAGGATAACCTAATGGCAATAGTGCTACCACACTAACCTCCTGGGGTACTCCAAGAACCTCAGCTGCTTTTTTGGCGTCAAAGGCGCCAACGTAGACTGTGCCTAAGCCGAGACTCCAAGCTGTGAGGACGAGATTTTGAAGAGCTAGTGCCACATCAAACATGAACCAGTCGCCTTTATCAGTTACCGGTTTTCCTTTATAATATCCTGAGAGACCGAGCTTAGCGCAGGCAACAATAACGACAGGGGCTTTCTTAACGGCATTAAATGCGGGATTCATGGGAAGTAATGTCTCAGCCAATTTCTCTTTAACCTCAGCGCTTTTAACAACTATGAACTCCCAGCACTGTGTATTAGCCCATGATGGAGCCCATCGAGCTGCCTCTAAGACAACCAGTAACTTTTCATCTTCAACGGGATCAGACTTAAAATTTCTGACAGACCTGCGCGTCTTTATAACCTCTATTATATCCATGTCTAAATCACTAGATATTATATGTCTATCTTTTTTTAACTTAAATAGGCTTTGATGACCGTGGAGATCTACGTTAATTCTATTCGCCAATTACCTGTACCTTAATTGTACGTGTCTGAGGTCCATCCATCTCTATAAATAGTATTGATTGCCAAGTGCCCAGCACCATCTCACCATTCACTATTGGAATTGTTATAAAGGGCTTAATTAGGGAATTTAGTATGTGTGCATGCGCATTCTGTTCCCCCGGAACCCATCTGTATTTGGCATTATGCCTATAGTCTCCCTTTATTGGGGCAATCTTCTCCATGGTTACAAGTATATCTGTCCATAAGTCCGGGTCATGCTCGTTAACGGTTATTGCAGCAGTTGTATGGGGAACCCATATATTAACGAAGCCACTTTTTATGCCGCTCCGCTCTATGACCCCGCTAACTTCGCTCGTCACATTTATGACCTGCATCCTTTCCCTACTCTTAACAGATATCTCATCCAAGTGCATCTTCAAAATAGACCCCCCTTTCTGACCTTCATTATTATTACACCTGCTAAGTATAGTTAACGCTAATTAATTAATAGCCGCCATAATCTGAACATAGGGGCTTTCAAGCAATTCTTGGACTTTAAATAAAATCATATATATCGCCTCTCATATTATCTTAGAAATTTAGGATAGAGGGTGTATGCCTTGGGATGGCATTAGATTTAAGCTTAAAACAATTTTTAGTGAAGATGTTTGGCCAGAAAGACTCTTCAACACCTTTCATGATCTGGGGGGAAAATCTTGTCTGAGAATAAGAGGATTATATTGGATCCTTTTGGGGCAACTGTAATAGAGGATTATGAACGGCTCTTCACGGAGTTTGGGATACAACCACTTAAGCCCCTCCTTTCAGAGATACCAAACCCGTTCATGGCTATGCGTAGAGGCGTTATTTTTGGGCATAGAGACCTCGAGCGCGTTATCAACGCCATGAAAAGCGGAAAGGAGTTTGCAGTTATGAGCGGTATAAAGCCTACCGGAGAGTTTCACCTTGGAACTCTTGTCACTGTCCGCGAGATAATTTATTTTCAGCAGCAGGGTGCAGTAGCCTTTTACTGTATCGCTGATATAGAGGCCTATGAGGATAACGGAATACCCTTTGAAGAGAGCGAGAAGATAGCCATAAACAACGTTGCGGACCTATTAGCCTTGGGATTCGATCTGAAGAGGGGCTATATATACCGACAGTCAAAAGAGGAGAGAGTAAAGGACTTAGCAATACTCTTTAGTAGGGGTGTAACTTTGGCGACAATAAAGGCTATTTACGGTGAGAGACATATGGGTCTATATTTATCGGCACTTATACAGGCAGGAGATATACTTATGCCCCAGCTAGAGGACTTCGGTGGACCAAAACCAACGGTAGTCCCGGTTGGCATAGACCAGGATCCGCATATCCGATTCACAAGAGATCTTGCGGATAGATTCTATAACAAATTTAAGTTTATCCCACCCTCATCAACATATCACAGATTAATTAAGGCATTAGATGGCAGCTATAAGATGAGTAAGCGAGATCCAATGAGCTATTTTACGCTAGATGAGGATCCGGAGCTGATAAAGAAGAAGATTTTTAATGCTTTTACTGGCGGGCGGCCGACTGCAGAAGAGCAGCGTAAGCTTGGTGGAAACCCTGAGATATGCCCAATCTTTGATCTCTACCTTTTCCACTTCTTCGAAGATGATAAGGACGTAATAGAACTCTATAACGATTGTAGATGTGGGAACATCTTATGCGGTGAAGATAAGGCCCGCTTGGCAAAAATCGTAGCGGACTTCGTTAAGGAGCATCAGAGGAGAAAACGCCAATACATGGATAAGGCAATAGAGACCCTAAAAACCAAGTAGAAAAATAAGAGTGGGGATTTGTTTTTATCTTGTTTCTTGTCTCACGAAAAGCATATACGTGGCTATCAATGTGAATACTGCTATCAACGCTATTACCAATATATTTGGCCAAACCATCGCTAGGCTCTCAATTATTGAGACAGCTCTAATAGCTTGTTGTAGAGGTCGGCCTGAAGTAGCTCCTCCCTCCGGCATAAATCCTGCTCCTATATAAGCCCTAAGAATATTATTAGCGGCTCTATTGAAGTGGTAGTTTGGCGTGAACATATTTACCGTTTCAGTAATAGTTATTCTTCTTCTAATTTCTTCTCTTAATTCTGGCGTAATTGTCATATTTTGTCCTGGTTGTATGCGGATTGGAGTTATGGAAAATACTACCATCGTGGCTATTATGGGCAGTATGAATGTGAAGACAGCCCATATCATAATGCTGGCGATGACGCTAACCGTTGTCTTTTTAGACACCGTGGATATCAATATTGCTATGCCGTAGTAGGCTACTGCATAAATTATTGAGATAATGAGGAATAGAAAAAGCCTGGCTGCATCATCGCCTGTCGGCGTTATCCCAAGCGCTATTATGCTCCCCCCAACATTAACCAGAAATGCTATACATACAGCTAACGAGATTGCAGCAACCGTCCCGAGGAATTTCCCATTAATGAATGTATCCCTGAAAACTGGCTGAGCGAGAACCATTTTTAATGTACCTTTTTCCCTCTCCCCAGATACAGCGTCTACACCTAAAACTATGCCAAGGATTGGCGCGAAATAAGCCATCATACTTGTTAGGTTTGATGCTACTGAAAGGAGGAAACCTCTTGGCATAGCTGTTGGCGCGGCAATGCCCTGAGTAGCCGAAATATATGTGCTTGCAACAGCCGCAATCATTAGCAGGGCGAAGATAGATAGTAAGATTATGAATCTCTTGCTCCTTATAATATCTGAAAATTCTTTCGAGGCTATAACAGATACGCTGGCCATCACGATTACCCCCACTTATAATACTTCATGAAAAGGTCTTCGATTGATGGAACTGTGAGCTCAAGCGCGACAATTTCTACACCATGTGCTGATGCTAACCTACTAACCTCAGCTCTAACATCCTTACTAGCCTCAATCAAGATATACTCTCTATCAACCCTCACATTTCTTACATCCTTAAGGTTCAGAATCGCATTGGCAAATCTTCCGATGTCTCCTTTACCCTGAACTCGGATTTTGTAGCCCTCTTCAGCTATAAATTTTTCGGCAAGATCTTTAACGCCGCCATGCAGCACTATTCTTCCGCGATTAATTATAGCTATATCGTCACATAGAGGGCCGACCTCAAAGAGTAGGTGGGTACTAAGCACAATGGTTTTTCCCTCATCCCTAAGCTTGAGAACTAAGTTTTTAAATGTTCTCGCAGCCTCCGGATCCAATCCAGCCGTTGGCTCATCAAACATTAGGAGCTCAGGATCCTTTAGTAGCGCCTGCGCTATCCCTAATCGCTGTTTCATTCCCCGGGAAAAACCGCCAACTTTTCTGTCTTTAGCGTCTTCCAAACCGACAATCTTTAACACCTTCTCAACACGCTCCTCCCTCTCAGCCTTATTGATTCCATTTAAAGCCGCTATGTAAAGTAGATTCTGCTTGGCTGTCAGATGGTCATAGAAGTCAGCTCCCTCTGGCAGAACGCCAACCCTCTTTCTAATCTCAACCGAGTTTTTGATAATGTCAAAGCCTAGGACCCTTGCTGAGCCACTTGTCGGCATTACCAGGCCTATAAGAGTCATCATCAGAGTCGTTTTTCCAGCACCATTCGGCCCAAGAAGACCAAAGATTCTTCCACGTTCAACCGTTAAATTCACGTTGTCTAAGGCCTTTACAATTTTTCCTTCAGAGCGGTATATCTTTGTTAGGTTTTTGGTCTCAATAATATAATTCATTATCTCTCACCTTCTCCCAAACTTTCTATAGATCATGACTAGTAAAACTAGGGCAATAATAATACCTATACCCGCATATAGGAGCCAGTTAGTTGTTTGAAAAACCTCAATTCTCAACGTAAAGGATAACCTTTCAGTTTGATCTGATAAAACATTGAAATCTATATAATAGTTGCCAGCATTAACGTTGGGTTCTGAGCTAATTGTTATAGTAAATCTTCCCTCCTCGTTAATTTTGAGCGAGGATATTGATTCTGGCAATATATCCACTGTAAAGCCCTCCGGAACGGAGACACATGCAACTCTTACATTAGTAACTTCCATGCTCCCAGTATTTTTTACGCTTAACGTGAAAGAACCCTTGCCACCAACACTAAGAGTCGTATAGAAGTTCGTGGTTGTAATTTTAATTTTATAGAAACCTAAAATATTAAGCATTAAGTCGATTTCTTTTCTCACATTAGGATTAAATGCTAATACTGTGAATTTTTTAGCCCCTAACTCCGCGTCCACTGGTATTGAAACACTAACTAGAAACTCCTTTGAGGCGCTGGCCTCAACATAAATTGCTGTTATTTCCTTGCCATTAAGATCTTTAAATTTAACTCTAAACTCCTCTGAAAGACCTAAATATGTGATGTTGAGTAACTCGTCCTGTCCACCACTATTTAAGACTTGTACCTTAAACTGTGCTTCAGACCCACTGTACGCGTCTAAGTACGGTGGGATAGCCCTCAAATCTATCTCAACAGGTGGGCTTTGAACATCCACGTACAATGTGGTGCTTTCGGAGAAATCAGAAGATTCGACTGCTAAAATAACACTATATAGACCATTATTGACGCTGTTTGGTACTGAAACTTCAACAATAAGTGCTACGGATGAGCCCCCAACAATATTAACCATTGAAGCACTTTCTCCATCAGCAGTCTTAACCTTAGCATCCCAGCCGCTAGGTAAATCCTTAACCAGAATCTTAAATACTTGAGTGAGTGAGGTGGGGTTTACGAGCTTTATTTGGAACCTAGCTAAGCCACCGGGTTGAGTCACTTTTAATGGGATCTGGCATGATAATATTGGCTGCGCGCTTCTTACAATATTGACTTTTAAGTTATATGAGGAGGTGACCGCGCCATCAGTGGAGTAAATTTCAAGCATAAAAATATATGACCCGGAACTTGATATTCGCATTGGAGTTGCCTCGAAGGTCAGTGTTCTCGAGGAACCAGCGGCTAAAGAGATACTATTAACTTTAGCCGCCGTATCCGCTGTTCTAAATGTTCCATTCCATCCCTCTGGCAAAATTGCTCTGAGAATTAGATCCTCGCTGTCTTCTCCCTTATTATATATAACGATTGGTACAGAGAAAGATTGACCCTGCTCAATCGTAATCTCCCGATATGGGGAGGTGATCTCCACGTTTCTTTCTTTGGGGAGAATTTCCGCAAAAAGTGTTACACTCTTATTTATTACCCCATCATTCGATGCAACTAGTATAGTAAATTGAACATTACCAGTCCAACGGTTTTCTAATGGGGTGAATTCTGCGATTATTTGTTGTGAGCACTTTGCCCCTAACACTAAACCTGATATACTTTCACCCTGAGTAGTCATAAAACGAACTTTCCAAGTCTCTGGCACAATAGTTTTTAGTAGAAGAAACTCAGTGACATCACCATCATTAATTATAGTAAGGGAGTACTTTAGGGCTTCACCAGACTTCTTTGATAAATATGGGTTCGCAGCTAAAATTTTTACCTCCCTTTTTTCGGGAAGAAGATTTGCGTAGAGATTTATGGTTGCATTAACTGCTTCATCAACTGAATACGCTACTACCGTAAATGAAACGAAACCTACAGCCACATCTTCCGGCGGGATAAATTTAACTGTCACCTGTTGTGAGGACCCTGCCTTCAGATTTAATCCATATATGACTTCATCTTGAAGCAGAAAAGAATAATTCCACCCTTCAGGAGAAATGGACTTTAATAATAAAGTCTCATCTTTCTCACCAACATTTGTTATTGTCAGACGATATACCAAAGTTTCACCAACATTCTTTATGAGATAAGGATTTGTCGTCGAAATAACTATCCCTCTCACCGGGCTACGAACTCTAACTAATAGAGGAAGAGTCACAGAAGTTGTGGGTGATGACGCAAGAAAGTATATAATGTATTCTCCTGGAAGTGTATCAGGTGATGTTGAAAGCATCATTCTTATCGACATGGGGGTACCTTTAAGGTAAACTGAGGAAACTTCTATCGATCCATAATAGAATCTTACGGTCCAGCCCTTTGGGAGATACAAAGCTGAAAGGAGGAAGGAACCAGACCCTTCCAACCAAATGTTAAAAGTAGCTGTATCTCCCGGCTTAATCACTACTATGTCATAATCAGCCCACGCATGTTCATCAGCATAAGAAAACTGGGTTAATGAACTAGTCATAAAAAAGAAGATGAGTGAAGATAAAAGAAGAATCATTGACGAGCTTAAGCGTTTTTGAAGCATAAGATTGCCCTCTATAACGCCATTTATATTCTTTGGCAAATTTTATAAGTGTTTTTCAGAATTGTATCAAAATTACTTCTAATGTGGCGACTTCATTTTATTAAACTACTGTTGTTAAAAATTGTAGCATATATAGCCATCAGACAGTTAAAATATTTTCTTCTCAGTCTATGTAGTTATTTATGCCGTCAGGTATCTCCATGATAGCACGATACCTATCACTGCTAAAGTTGTTGCAAAGGCTGCTAGGCAAGTGAAATCCCACAACAATTTTATCAGGTCTAGTTGCAGTATTGTCAGCTGTCTAAGAGCATCTGTTAGGTATGTAAGTGGGTTTATTCGCACTATCACCTGCAGCCACACTGGCATTAAATCCACTGGGAAGAAAGTATTACTTGCAAACATCAGCGGCATCATTATGAGGTTTATGAACTGCATTGGTCTCTCCATCCTTGTTGCTCTTATTGAGAAAGCTAGAAAGATGGATGATAATCCCACGCTAACCAGAAATATCGCCGCGTATATTCCAAGCATATTAATTAGTGTAAAGTTAGGGTTTAGTCGCAATCCAAGCATATATGCAAGCGCGAGGATGACCGTCGCCTGAAAAACCGCCCTGAGAAAGGCGTTTAGAATTTTAGAGAATATTATGGATGCGCGGGGTACTGGTGTGCTCAAAACCTTATCTAGGAAGCCTAAGCGCCTGTCCCAAACGATAGAGACGCCACTAAATGTTGATGTCATAACAACTATCATAGAGATCATTCCAACAGCCATATAGCTGAAATAATCGGCAACCCCAAATGTGTTCTGCACTATCTCTGAACCTATGTTTGAGAAGATCTGTTGGAGCAATGTACTATTGATATATATAATACCTTGAGATGGGGGCACAAGATAGACTCCAGGAACAGGGATTAAGGCTGGCATATTGCTTATGCCGCGTGACGAAAAGAGGGCGTTTATATTCATGGATTTTCCAAGAAGCCCCATCCATATTAGCGGCTGAAGAACAAACATTACTACCATCACTGGATCACTAAGCCACTTTTTAAGTTCCCTGACCGTTAGAGCCCATAGCCCCCGAAGTAAGCTTGGGCTTGACTCTCCCACCACGCTCATCGCGCTCTAGCCCTCCTCATGGTTATCCTATACCTTATAAACGAATCCATTGATTCTTCAGTATCACGCATTCTTCTACCAGTATATTCAAGGTAAACTTCATCTAATGTCGGCTTTGATAGAAATAGCTTGACTACTGTGTAACCTTTTCTCCGTAACGCTTCAATTATGAGAGGAGCTGTTATTTCCCCGGACTCAGCCTTAATTCTATAAGCGCCTCCCTCATATCTTACATACTTTACGTTATCAACCGATCGGATTATATCGCTGACATCAATGTTTTCCTTTATAGTTAGGGTTATTATGTCGCCGCCCAAGCTATTTTTCAAATTGCTCGGAGAATCAAGGGCAACTATCTTTCCATAATCTATTATTGCTATGCGGTCACAGAGAGCATCAGCCTCCTCAAGATAATGTGTCGTCATAAAAATTGTCATATTATACTCCTCCTTAAGCCTGCGAATATAATCCCATATTGCAGCCCTCGTTTGAACGTCGAGACCTAGCGTCGGCTCATCTAAGAAGAGTATCTTCGGTCTATTGATTAGACCACATGCAAGCTCCAGCCTGCGGCGCATACCACCAGAGTATGTTTCAACCTTTTTATCCTTGAAGCGGGTTAACTCTACGAGCTCTAAGAGCTCATGCGCACGCTTCCTAGCTACATCCCGTGGAACACCATAGAGATCTGCGCATAGCATTATATTCTCATACCCGGTTAAGTCTTCGTCAGCGGTATATTCTTGCGGGACAACACCTATAACTTTTCTGACGTTACTTGCCTGCTTAACAACATCGTAGCCCATAACGAAAGCCCTACCTTCAGTAGGCCTTAAAACCGTCGTTAACATTTTAATCGTTGTAGTCTTCCCAGCACCGTTCGGGCCTAGAAAACCAAATATCTCGCCATCCTCAACGTTGAAGCTTACATGATCCACAGCAACAAGATTTTTATTAAAGATCTTTGTTAAACCTTCTGCCTTAATAACTTCGTTTACCATATTCTTCACCTAACAGTCTCCTATCTATTTCCTCAAATTTCTGAGCCACTTCATTTAAAACTTTTAAAAACTCATTAAGTATCTCTCCGGAAAATTTTGTTTCAAGATCGAGACATAGCTTGAAGAGAACTCTCATAAAGTGTCCTAAAGCCTCGTGAAGTCTCTCAGCATTTTCTGAGGGGATGCGTAACCATAGGGTGCAAAGGAAGGGAGGGGCGAAGACCTTCCATCCCTTTGCACAATGCTCCCTAATTCTTCGCTGCTCCTCTAAAAGTTGTTTACCTTTGTCTGTAAGGGTATACCTCCTTATTCCAATCTCCTCCGTAGGGACCTCACGTATATATCCACTATCATGAAGCCAAGCAAGAAGTGGATAAACTGACCCTGGGCTGGGTCTCCAGATACCGTACGTCCTCCTCTCTATCTCATCCATTATTTCTGAGCCTGAGAGAGGCCGCTCATTCAAGAGCTCAAGCACCTGATAACGTAGAAAACCCTTCGGCACGGCAGCTACATGTCTCATCCAGTGCCTGAAGGCGGGGAAAGGAGGAAACATTGATATCACCATTGATATCAACATTAACATTATTTCCTATAAAAATATTTTGCCTAAATAATTCTCAATTATTTAGGCGGTAAACGTATATAAAAATGCAATAGTTTTTCATTAAGGCGAACCCTTGAGGGCGTAATCTTAGAAGACGCCGATGTTCATTATTTATCACCCCTTTCGATAAAGAGTTTTCAGAAACGCTTTTACAACAAATTCTGCTTAAGTTATCTTGTTGGTGTTATGGAATGGCTAAGAAAACTCTTAGAGTTTCGAAAATTAAAGATGGAACTGTTATCGATCACATAACGAGGGGCCACGCTTTAAATGTCATCAAGATTCTAGGGATTAATGGTCGGAGCGGGGGTATTATCACCATAGCCATGAATGTTCCTAGCCAGAAGCTTGGTGTAAAAGACATAGTAAAGATTGAGGGTAGGGAGCTAAAGCCTGAAGAAGTTGATAAAATAGCGCTAATAGCTCCGCATGCAACAATCAATATAATAAGGAATTATAGGGTTGTTGAGAAACAGAGAGTTAAGCTACCGCAGATAATCCATGGAATAGTTAGGTGCACAAACCCAACATGCATCTCAAATAGCGAGAATGAGCCAGTGAAATCGGTTTTCTATATTGAGAGCGAGGAGCCCCTAAAGCTCAGATGCCACTACTGTGGCACAATAGTGGAGAAAGAAGATATCTTAAAACAATTTTAGCGGTGGTTAGGGGTAAGAATTGTCCAATACAGTTAAACGACATATATTCTTAACCGGGTCACCTAAAATAGGAAAGACAACGGTAGTTTTAAAGGTCATAAATCATTTGCGGGAGAAAAATGTTAAGGTTGGCGGAATGATTAGCCAAGAGATTTTGGAGCGTGGTATAAGGGTTGGCTTCAAAATAGTAGACTTACTCAATAATGTTGAGGGTAAATTAGCGCATGTCAATTGTGTAAGTGGACCGCGGGTGGGTAAGTATAGAGTTTGTTTAGAGGATCTTGAGAGGATTGGCGCAAAGGCTATATTAAGTGCATGTGAAGAGGCAGATGTCATAGTTATTGATGAGGTTGGTCCAATGGAACTATATTCTGAGCCCTTCAAAAAAGCTGTTTCAAAAGCGTTAGAGAGCAAGAAAATTGTCTTTGGAACAATTCATTGGAGGGCTAAAACACCCCTTACTGAAATGATAAGGCGAAGGGAGGACGTGAAGATAGTTGAAGTGAGGTACGATAATAGAAATGCCCTTCCTAAAATCATATCAGAGGAAATATTAGAGCAAGTTAAGAGATTGAAAGAGTGATAGAAATGCTTATATGCGGAATTGATGATGCGGGTAGAGGCCCAGTTATAGGTCCACTTGTAATAGCTGGCATTCTTGTTAATGAAAGTGATTTACAGAAGCTTGTTCAGCTAGGTGTGAAGGATTCTAAGCTTTTATCCCCCAGGAGACGTGAGGAGCTTGCTGAGCAGATTTTAGGTATTGTTAAAAGGCATAGTATTGTTAAGGTTCAGCCGTGGGAGGTAGACGCTGTCGTTGAGGGGGGTAGAAGACTTAATCGGTTGAATAGGCTTGAGGCGCGCGTCATGGCGAGGATAATAAGCGAACTTAAACCGGACATAGTATATGTTGATGCCTCCGACGTATTGCCAGAAAGATTTAAGCAGCATATTCTTGAGGAAATCCCCTTCGAGGTCAAAATAGTTTCTGAACATAAGGCGGATAAAAATTATCCTGTTGTCTCAGCAGCCTCTATAATAGCGAAGGTTGAGCGGGATAGAGAAATAGAGAGTCTTAAACGTAAGTATGGTGATTTTGGATCAGGCTATCCGACAGATCCAAAAACAATTAACTTCTTGAGGAACTGGATTAAGACGCATGATTCCTATCCAGATTTTGTGAGGAAATCTTGGAAAACTGCAAAGGAGATTTTCAGAAGTAGGAATGAGAGGGATCAAAGAATCTTATCAGACTATTGGAGACAACAAAAATCTAAAGAATAAGAAAACGTTATATTATATGATAATATATAGTAGTGGTGTCTACGGAAACTATTACCAGCGAAGAAAACCTAGTTAGGTTTCTTAAAGAGCCGGGTGAGACAACACTCAACGAAATGTCATCAGCATTAAGTATTCCAAAGTATAATCTAAACTCCATATGTATCATTCTTTACTCACCTAAATCTAAAAATATTGTTAAGAGAAAAGGAAACAAATGGGCTCTCAAGGATTTAGGAGAAGGGCCCAAGGAAAAATTGCTATCGGAGAATAAAACGCATAACGGTCTAATTAGACCGCTTGAGTTATGGTGGTGGGGTGAATGTGGAATTTTACTCTCCTTCAACTGACATCTTCCGTAGCTCTGGCACTTATAACTTCCATCTTATGCATCTTTGGTATAAATAACCATGTACTTATGTGTCTTCATGCGAAAGCTTACCGTCGCGCAGCCATTTATAAAAAGCCGAGTATCCCAGAAGAGTGGCCTTTTGTAACAATCCAAGTAGCCACGTATAATGAGGGTTATATTGTCACAAGACTTCTAGAAAGTTGCCTAAAAGTTGACTACCCAGCCGACAAATTTGAGATAATTGTTATCGACGACTCAACAGATGAGACCATTAGTATACTTAGAGAGTATGAAAAGCGGTATTATCCAAAGATAAAGGTTATACATAGAGATACTAGGGCTGGTTATAAGGCTGGGGCATTAAACGAAGCTCTCAAGAACTCTCGTGGAGAATTTATATTGGTTCTTGACGCGGACTCTATCTTAGAGCCAGATTTTTTAAAGAAAACTATACCGATCTTTCTAGCAAATGAAAAAATAGGCTTTATACAGGGGAAACTGAAGTGCTTAAATGAGAGAGAAAGTTGGCTAACAAGAACATTAGCCCTTGTGAATGATTGGTTTGCTAATTTCCTTCAATCATCTTTCTCGAAATGTGGCATGGTGATGGGCTTTGTGGGGCACGGCGGAATATTTCGAAGAAAGGCTCTTGAAGACGTCGGCGGGTGGATGAGTGATACTATTGCTGAAGACCTAGACATCGCATATAGGCTTCAGCTAAGGGGATGGAAAGCACTTTATGTTGAGGAGGCAATCAGCTTTGAGGAAGCTCCACCAAGCTATTACTCAGCTATAATTAGATTTAAGAGACATATCAAGGGATCATTACAAAACTTAGCTAAACACTGGTGGTCTATTGTTAAACATAAGGGCCTAAGCCCATTTAAGAAAGTAGAGGCTATCATGCAGCTGGCTTATCCGCTTGTATATCCACTAGGATTAATATGCTTAGCATTAACCCTCATAACATATGCAATTATCCCAGGAGCAATTATTGATAAATTTTGGCTCTCGGTCGCCGGGTTTATCTGCTCAGCTGTAATGCTTATATCTCTTCCCTGCATCGCCCTAATAATTTCACCAGTCCCGTCACTTCTAATAATTCTACTCACATTAGCTTTCTCCCTAGTCCTCTTTTCCAGGATTAGAGAAATCATTAGGGGGATTACGTGGATAGATCTAAAAGTTATTTTTGGTCTCCTATTAGTGTGGTGCGATAATATGCTAAATTGTTTATCGCTGATAGCGGGGATTTTGAGGGGCAAAGGGGAGGAATGGATACCAACTGAGAGAATCTTAAGAAGGAACATTTCTTTGAAGAGAGGTAAAAAAATGGCGGAAGCATCTTTGAGAATAATCGCCTCAATAACGGTAATATTATCCTTTATTATTATTGGAACAAAAAACCTCTCATTAAACTCTTTTGGAGCCCTGCTACCAATAGTGCTTTGGCTCTATTCAGCATATATAATCATGAAAGATAACGTTAAGGTATCTCTTAAGAGAGACTAAAAGTATTTCTACTCGATGTATATTGCTGGTTTTAGCGGCTTGGATTGCTGAGCCTTTCCTCTGGGATCATACTTGTTTGGGTCATCTTCCCGGTAGACCATTACAGTGGCGTTGAACTCCCTTTCAAAGAACTCTTTAGACTCACTTATTTCATAAAATTCATCTATTACACCAGCCTTTAGAAGCCTTTGTTTTCTCTCTATGGGAAGCGAATTAACCTCTTCTATTAATCGGCTTACAAGCGGAGCTAGAATCTTCGCCATACTTCTTAACTCCGCGTCTGTCATTAGCACCTTCATTACCTCCCTCATGTCAAGTCTTCTCGAAAGAGATTCCTCTAGCAACCTCATGTAAACTCTCCATTTCCACGGGGCGGCAACATAGTAGTATATTTTCTTCGGTGATAAACGAGTCACCCTGAGAATATTCATTGTATCATCAAGTAGGCTTTTTATGAAGAGCTCGATTTCTTCTGATCTAACATCCACTTTAGACTCATCATACTCCGGCCACTTAGCTACTGAGATGAAGCCTTTATTTCCAAGAATGCTCCATAGCTCCTCACAAAGGAATGGTGTGAAAGGTGTTAGGAGTCTAACCCATATGCTGGCAACCTCCTTTAGGATCATTGAGTTTGGGCTTCCTCTCCGCCTTAGGTACCAGCGTATATCATTCCATATCTCATAAAGAGCTATTTCAGCAGCGGTTCTTGTTTTTAGGTTCTCTATTGCTTCGGTAACAGCTTTTATTCTCTCTTGTATTATTGATAGTAACCACCTATCAATACTCTTTACTTCATCCTCACCTGAAAGACCAGATATTTGCCCTATTAGGGCGTAAAGTGACCTTAATTTAGCGTCTATGCTTCTCGCATTCTCATCCCTCCAGTCCGGGTCATCCATATCCTCAGCGCCAAGAAGAAGCGTCATTCTGGTTACATCAGCTCCATAGCGGTTAATCGCCTCCTTAAGCGTTAGGAAGTTCCCTTTAGACTTAGACATCTTTTGCCCCTCAATCATTAACATCCCATTAACCCCTATCGCCCTCGGCCAAAGCTCCCTAGGAAATAACGCAACATGCTGGAATATAAAGAAGGAAAGGTGATTTGGCACGAGCTCCTTAGCCGAGACCCTTAAATCCACAGGATACCAATAAAGGAACTCATCCCTCATCTCTTTAAGGATATGTTCTTTAATCCCAGACCTTCTTGAAACCTCTCCTAGGTCACCTTTGCCTAAGAAGATGTAATCGAAGACATCTTTGGTTAATTGTTCAGCGTGGATACCATATTGCCTGATATGCTTAGCAATCGTGTAAAACGCCATGTATATTGTTGAGTCACTTAGAGTTTCTATTATCCACTCTGGATCCCACGGTAAGGGTGTTCCCAAGCCAGTCTTTCTTGCGCATGCCCAATCTCTAAGCCAGTCAATCTTATCATGAAAGTACATTCTAGCGCTCTCTGGGAACACTTTAGCTAAATCTATCGCCTCATGTGCTAGGCGCTTCCACTCTGGATCCGAGTACTTTAGGAACCATTGATCTGAAAGTATCTTCACTATGCATTTTGTTGTACATCGACATACGACCTTCTGGGGTAAATCGTACATCGTTGAAGCTATCCCCATCTTCTTAAAGTCCTCTATTATCTGAGCCTTAACATCCTTAACAACTTTGCCAGCATATTTTCCACATATTGGCTTTAAAACACCAGTATGAAACTCTTTTCGATATACTAACGATGTTGCCTCTTCGAGCTTAGGATCAAACTGATCCTTTATGCCCATCTGCTCAACAATCTCTATAGCCGGATACTCCCCAAAACCCTCAACACTGATCAACGAGATTGGCTTAATATTTCTGACGACTTCTGGAGGTACTTTAAATTCTCTTAATAGATCTAGCTTATCCATTAGATCTTTTAAGGCGATCCAATCGGCTGGCGCGTGGGCTGGAACGCTGTAGACCACCCCAGTTGCCGAGTCTGGATCAACGAACCATCCTGGAAGTATGGGGAGCTCCCTACCGCTTATTGGTTCCTTAAAGTATTTTCCAATGAGCTCCCTACCCTTAAACTCCCTTAAAACGTTAACCTTTCTAAGCTGCTCTGAGAGCTTTATGGCTGCACTTCTGCTTATGATCCACTTCTCACCATTAACAAGCGCCTCAACATAATCTCCATCCGGATTTATGAACATATTTGTTACGCCGAAGATTGTTTCCGGTCTAAATGTCGCCGCTGGGAGAAAAGCGTCTCCAAAAATAAACTTTATTAAAACGTACTCTTCTGGGAAGACTCCTTCGCCAACAAGCCTATCATGATCCCCTGTCGGGCTTTGGCATGAGGGGCACCATACAACTGGGTGTGTTCCTTTAACAACATACCCCATATCTCTTAGAGTTATGTATTGCCACTCAATGAACTTGCTGTATGCTGGTTCATGGCTCGTTGTATGAAATTCTCTGCGCCAGTCGACAGAGAAACCGATTCTTTTAACAACTTCCCTGCTCTCCTGAGTATAATAGTTGGCCATGTAAATTGGGTCAACAAACTTCTCAAGCTCCTCTTCTGGAACACTATCTATCTCTTTTAAAGCCCTTATTAGCTCCTTATCTCCGCTCTTAATTCTTAAGGATGCTCCGACTATTGGCTCTCCTGTCCAATGCCACGCCCATGGAAAAAGTACATTGTAGCCCCTCATCCTCATGAACCTAGCGTAGACGTCAACTCTGGTTGCAGTGAAGCCGTGGCCTAGATGTAGGGGGCCATTCATATATGGATATGGAAAAGTTACAAAGCATTTCTTGCGGTTCGGGTCTGGATCGGCTTCAAAGAGATGCGCTTCCTCCCATTTTCTGCGCCACTTCTCCTCAATTTCCCTCCAGATTATCTGCGTCACCTTCTATCACGCCCAACTATAACTCTATATATCATTGCTTCAGCTTCCTCTAAAGCTTTAGGTGCGTTTTTGGTTATAGGGCCGCCTGCTTGTGCAAATCCTGCCTTCCCGCTTCCACCGCCTCCCAGCTCCTCACCTATCCTTTTTGCTATCTCAGAGGCTTGTATACCGGCTTTAAGGGCCTTATCTCCAACCCTCACAACAGCTCTTGCTTCACCATCAACACATATCAAGATGACTATCGCGTTTGGATCACTTTTAACGATTTCATTAGAGACTTCGATGAGCAGATTTACACTCGTCCCTTCACTACTGACTAATTGAGATATTATCTTTAGGCCGCCTAATTCTTTTGCTTCAGAAAGATATTTTTCAGCCATAATTTTAGCAATCTTTCCTATTAAGCGGTCCCTTTCGCGGCGCAGATCCCTCCACTCGCTGAGAACCTTCTCCAGAGCTATATCAATTCTATCGGCTTGGGCATTTATTAGCTCCGCCGTGCGGATAACCTTAGCCTCGATCTCCTGAATCCTCTTTATAGCTGGTAGTCCAGCGCTAAATATTATTCTTTCAACACCATCCTGTATCCTCTCTGTACGCAATACTTTAATTACGCCCACCTCTCCTGTAAACTTGCAGTGTGTTCCTCCGCAAGCTTCCACATCCCAGTCGCCGACTTTAACAACCCTTATCTCTCTACCAGGTACAACTCCCCCCTGATAGAGCCTAAAGCCATAAATGCGCTCAGCCTCCTCCCTAGGCATCCAGAAGATGCCCACGGGCATATTCCTCATAACAGCATCATTTGCTAGCTCCTCTATGTGATTAATTTCTTTCCTCGTCAGTCTTTTAGGGTGTGTTATGTCTAGCCTTGATTGATAAACATCCTTCTGCGCACCAGCCTGCCAAACATGTTCTCCCAGAACTCTCCTAGCAGCCCCCATTAGCAGGTGGGTAGCTGTGTGATGTCTCATTAAATTGATGCGCCTCTCCCAATCTAAGACCCCCTTGACCTCGCACCCCTCACTTGGAACAGGATCCTCAACAAAGTGAACTATTATATTTCCACGGGTCCTCTTAACGTCGTAAACCTTGGTTCTACCGCCATCAAATTCTAAATAACCTCGATCTGAGGGTTGACCCCCACCCTCCGGGTAGAAGGCGGTTTTATCCAATATAACCATGTTTTTGTGAACTCTTAGAACTTTGGCTTTGAACTCCTTTATATAAGCGTCCTCGTAGTATAATGGCTTAGTCTCAGGCAATCCTTCAAGGTCTATACCTAAATCCTCTATTTCTTCAGCCATCTTGAAGACTGGTCTCTGCGAAGAAACATGTCTCTCCGCAACGTAGCTATAGAAGCCTTCTGGAACATTGATTTGCAGCCCTTCTGAGGAAGCTACTTCCGCAATCATTTCAGGTGTCAGGCCATGAGAATCGTAGAGCTCAACAAGCTTATTTAGCGGGATCTCAGACCCACCCCTCGCTTTAACCTCTCGAACTAAACGTCTAACTACTTCACCCCCCCTCTCCAAAGTGCCTCTATATTTCTCGATCTCGATCTGGAGTAGCTCTAGAATCTCGTCGCGCATATCTCTTAGATGTGGAAAGTCTTTAGACCAGTATGATATCTGCATGTCAATTATGTCCAGCATTAAATTCTCAATTTTAAGGTTTCTCAGAAGCCTGTATGTTCTCCTAATGAGTAGTCTCGCTAAGTAGCCCTCCTCCACATTTGATGGCACAACACCTTCAGCTAATATGAAAACCAGACATTTTGTATGGTCTATAATAGCAAATGCATCAACTATTGGGTTCACTATTCTCTGTAGCCCATCGACATCCACATTTAATTTAGAGGCTATTCGCCTCCAGTTCTCAGCCCTACTAACGGTCTTCGACACACTTATAAGGCCGGATAACCTAGCAAAATCTGCTAAGAGTTTATAGTCTACACTCTTTAAGCCAGCCATTTCCATTACCTTACTTAGTAATTCGCCATACACCGCATGGAAGCAGCTCACGGCCCCTTGAGATAACCACGTGAAACGTTCAATCCCATAACCAGTATCAACGGTTCTTATTGGTAGCTCAATGAACTCTTCCCCTATAACTTTATACTTCATGAAGACTAGTGTTGCAACCTCTAAGCCGCATATTATACTCTCAACATCAGGGCCAGCGTTTCCACCGCCGGACCAGACTCCCTCCTTATAGACTATTAGCTCTGGTTTAACCCCCAGCTCCCTAGTTACGAATTCATGATGATATCTAACGGTCTCATCCTTCCAGTAGACTTCTTTATCTGGGTAGTTAAAAGCATGGTGCCCTCCCATCTCAAATATGGTTAGGTGTCTGCCAAAGGTCGGGCCGACGTTCTCTAAATCCTGGAATCTGATACATGGTTGGCTTATAACTAGGGGGTTTGCTGGCGGTGGGATAATTCCTTCAGTGACGTATGGTTGAAAATCTATTATGCTAGCATTAGTGAAGTATAAGTCGTCTCTCCACCTCGCGACCACCGGATACGGTTTAATACGCTCATGACCTTTCTTCTCAAAGAAAGAGAGGAAGGCTTCCCTCATCTCTCCTAGAGAATAAGGCCTCTTTACCGGAGAATTGCCAATGAACTCATATTCGGCACAACCATAAATGTTGGATTCGCCACAGAGCACTTGATCTGGGTTTAACGTCCAGAAGAATTCGCCGCATCGTGGACATTTCTTCCTAACATACTCATTCTCAAGGAAGAAAGGTAGCTTATATTCGTCCTCACTAAAATGTGTTTGGCGCACCTCTCGACCTCCCGATTTAATTTTGGGTATTAACGGTTATAGGAGGAGCGTATTCATCTCAGCCAGAAATATGAGCAACATTGATAAAAGTACTTTAAGTTTAAGGGGTAAAGGGGGATGTGTCATGGATTTTGTTGCGCCATCTTTAGCTATCCGAAGAGAGCTGCTAATCCCTCTAAGGCTTCCTCCTCTTTCTTCTCCTCCTCTTCCTTCTTTCTCTCTTCCTCTTTTTTCGCCTTCTCTTCCATAGCTGCCGCGGGCTGGGCAGCTGGAGCTGCTGCCGGCGGAGCCATCATAGGCATGAAGGTTGGCGCGGACTTTATGGCCTCATCAATATTTATCTCTGAAAGAGCTGCTACTAGAGCCTTAACTTTTATCGGGTCAACATTGACCCCAGCGGCATGAAGAACCCTTGTCAGGTTTTCCTCATCTATGGGCTTACCAGCCCTATGGAGGAGCATTGCAGCATAAATATACTCCATCCCTACACACCTATATTCCGTCTTTTAAAGATTATGAAACTACTACTTAAAGTGAGTTTCCCCTTAATAAACATTTATCTGGAGAAACGTTATCAGATCGTCGTGAGATCCTCATTCCACTAAGGTCAGTCTGGGACGGCTTCCTCATCTAAGATAAGAGGCGCATAGAAAGTATTTAACTGTAACTATTTGTGAAGGGGGATTTTGGAGAATCACATTTCGGTCGGAGCGCCAATTTAACTATCTCCGATATATCCATTATAGTTATGCTGCCCTCTAAACTCTCAGCCTTAACAGCTTCTTCCAACATGATGAGACAGAGGGGGCAGGCTGTGGCCAATATCTCTACACCAGCATCATAAGCCTCCTTAACCCTTACCCTATTTGGGTTATGTTCGCTTTCAAGGAGCAAGCCGCAACCAAAGCCGACATAAGAGTTTCCACTACCGCCTCCGCAACATAAGGAGTTTTCTCTGTTCCGCCCCAGCTCAATTAAATGGACACCTGGGATAGATCTCAGGATATTTCTTGGAGCATCATATTCACCATTCCACCTACCTAAGAAGCATGAATCATGATATGCCACGACCTTATTGAGTGGAACTCCCTCATCCAACCTTAACCGACCATCTTTAATTAGAAGCCAAAGGAGCTGAGTATAATGCTTTACATTAAATTTCCCGCCGAAGTCACCGTAAAAGTTCTTCATAACATTGTAAGAGTGAGGTGATAAGGTCACTATATCCCTAACTCCAAAGGTATTAAATGTTTCCAAGTTGCGCCTCACCATCTCCTCAAAGAGACCCATCTCGCCAATCTCATATGCCTCGCTCCCGGAACAGTTCTCATTTTCACCTAAGATACCATATGAAACGCCAGCCAAGAGTAAGACCTCAGCTAGGCTTCTAGCAGCTTTCTGCGCCCTCGGGTGGAATGAGCCCATATCCCCAACATAATAAAGAATATTTGTTCCCTCCCTAAACCGTGGAATCATGTCTTCAGCCCATTCAGACCTTTTAGTACGGGGTAGACCGAATGGATTCCCATGTTTATAGATATTCTCCAGCATATCTCTTATTTTCGGCGGCACCACACCCTTCTCAATACTCCTAGACCTAAGTTTCCTAGAGATCTCGGCGCTATCCACTTTAACTGGACATAGCTCCTTACATGCACTACAGAGGAGACAGAACCATGAGATTAATTCAGCAGCTTCAATCCCCTCTACTATCGCCGTCCAACCAATCCCCATTGGACCGCCATAAACTCTCCCGCCCCATATATTCCCACATATACCCCAGATTGGACAAGAAACTTGGCAGCGCCCGCACTTAAGGCAGCGCAATTGCACCATTAAATCACGGTCCTTTAAAGCCCTGATTCTCCCTCCATCATAAAGTATTACATGAATCTCCTTAGCGCCATGCACGCCATACACTTTGTAATACTCTATGTCGGCTGTGCTACTTATCCCCGAGACGACGTCTATGTATGTGGGCGGGTAAAGTCCAGCATAACCCGCCTGAACCATGACCTGCAACATTGCGTCTGTGAAAGTTGGCACGATTTTCTCTACGCCTGCGATCACTATATGGATAGGCGGCGACATAATCACTTTGCTTATGTTCCCCTCATTATGTACGAGAAAAATAGATCCTGTATCAGCAGCTATAGCATTTGCACCGCTGATCCCAACGTCAGCCTTAATAAACTTCTCTTTTAAGAAGTCCCTGATACATGAGACTATCTCCTCATGTGTTGCGCCTCTAACATTTAATCCAACAGACCTTAATAGGTCAGCCACCCGCTCCCTGCTTAGATGGAGAGCTGGAACTATTACGTGCATTGGTTTCCCCCTCGATATCTGTATAAGAAATTCACCTATGTCAGTCTCGTAGACTTCATGCCCCTTTTCAACGAGGTACTCACGCAGCATTATTTCTTCAGTCACCATCGACTTAGCCTTAACAATAACCTTCTTTCCAGAACCAATAATCTTATCCACAATTTCCAACGCAAAATCTCGATCCTTTGCGAAGTACGCATATGCGCCAGTGGCATTTATGCTCTTAATAGCCTTATCAATATAGTACTCAATATTTTCCAAGGTTTTTTCTCTAATGGATTTAATATGCTCGGCTGTTTTAATTAGCACAGGATTATTTTTAAGGACATTGTTTATAGAGTGAAAAAAATTGTCTATAGATCTTTTAAGACTGAGCTGAAGCATTTCGTCCTTTTGTGCCTTAATTATCTCAGTAGCAAGTTTCTCTATACTCATAGGGGCACCATCAGACCTCATGGTATAGTTACGCCGTTTCCTTGAGTATCTTAACTTTAAATTCCACTCCGAGTTTCTCTCCCTCTTCCCTTATTTCCTTAAGGATGTTCTTATGAATTGGCACTCCTATCTTTTTTCTTGTCTCCATTGTTAGCCAAGCCTTCTCCCCAGGTATCCATACTTCAGTGTTCTCAGATATTTTCCTTAAACCCTTTATATATTCCTTATATTTCTCAATCCTATCTAAAAAAGAGCTTAATGACAATATTTTATCTACGTCTATAGCAATCATAAAATGGCCGACGTTGGCCTTCTCCTTATCTGTTGTATGCTTAACATACATGCCGTAGTTAGCGCCTGTTAAAACCCCACAAAGCACATCTATTATAAGGGCTAAGCCAGCTCCCTTATGTCCACCGAACTCCTCGCCAAACCCGCCTAGCGGCAACAATGACCCCCTTCTGGATAAGACCTCCCTAGGATCCTCAAGAAGTTTACCCTCGGGAGAGAGAGCCCAGCCTAGCGGTATTTTCTTGCCTTCTTTCGCATAAAGTTCTATTTTCCCTATTGGAACAACACTTGTAGCTGCGTCGAAAAGCACCGGAGGCGGCTCCTTTGTCGGGAAGCCAACGGCTATTGGGTTTGTGCCTATATTTCTGCCCACCGTATGCGTGTATGACACTAAAGCCTCAGAGTTCGTCATCACGATGCCGATCATGCCCATCTTAGTGGCTTGTAGGGCGTAGTAGCCAGCTATGCCGAAGTGGTGACTATTCTTAACACCAACAGCAGAGACACCAATACTTTTGGCCTTTTCAATAGCTATCTCCATAGCCTTGTATGCGACCACCTGCCCCAGGCCAGATCCACCATCAATAAGCGCTGTAGAAGCTGTTTCCTTAACAATACTTATTTCAGCTCTAGGATTCACTGAGCCAACCTGGATGCCAACAGTATATCTTCTAAGCCTTTGGACACCATGGCTCTCAATACCCATAAGGTCCGCAGCTACAAGGACATTTGCAACAATCTCGGCATGTTCCCTGGGAACATTGAGGGAGGAGAGAACCTCAGCAACATAATCTCTCAAGGATACCCACTCAACCCTAACAAATTCCTCAGGCGGAACTGGAGACGTCTTCTCATACATCCTCAGCGCCTCTCCTAAGCACTAAAATGTCGTGATAACCTTATTGCGGAATATAAACTTTTTGTTTTTTCGTATAATTGTTACGAAAATCGTATCTAAACCTAAGAACAAATGCCTTCTTTTAAGTCTATACATATCATTTGTTAAGGTAAACCTGAAATATATCCCGTTTGTCAACGTTTTCTTCAGCCATCAAGCTAAACATTTAACGTAGGGTAGCTAAAAGGGATTATGATCTTCTTAAACATTAGTTGTATAACCATTTTTGTACAAAAAAGGTTTAAATAGTACATTTTAATACATTTTTGTTCTGTTATGCATATAGGTGAACATAATATGAGCGACCTGCCGAGTACACTAAGGCCCGCTAGTAACCTTTCCGAACCCATAAAATTTAGAAAGATACCCTACGAGTCCCCAGTAGACATATTTTTGAGAATTTATGGAAGCTATGAGTATGCCTTCCTCTTAGAGTCCCTTAGTAGCAGCTCAAGTGGGGAGGCAGCCAGGTTTTCTTTTATTGGTTTTGATCCAGATATCATTGTTAGCGTTAGGGATGGAGTCGCTATTATTGATGGGGAACGCTTTAAGGTTAGCGACCCGCTTGAACCCATCAAGGCCTTGTTAAAGGCGAGGGAAACGCTGAATGCTTTTAAATATGTTGGCGGCGCCGTTGGATATATCTCCTACGACGCCATACGTTATTGGGAGGAATTACCAAACAGCTCGGTTGACGACCTACATTTCCCGGATCTTGAAATGGGGATATACAGTGATGGCATAATTTTTGACCACGAGAAACATGAAGCCTTCTACTTTTATAGGGGTAAAAGCCGATATGATGAGATTTTAGCACAGATTAATAAACCAGTGGAGATTCAAGGCTTAGACTTCACTACACTAAGAGTTAACATTGAGGGCGACCGCTATAATAGGATGATAGAGAGGGCTAAAGAGTACATTTATTCTGGAGACGTCATCCAGGTCGTCTTATCTAAGAGGTTTTCAGCGAATTTCAGAGGCGAATTCGAGAAATTTTACTTAAACCTTAGAAGGATCAACCCATCACCCTATATGTTCTTCGTTAAGATGGGCAAGCATCTTATAATTGGGTCAAGCCCCGAGACTCTTGTGAGAATTAAGGATGGGATTGTTGAGACATGCCCTATAGCTGGAACGAGACCAGTAACAGGTGATCCTAATAGGGATATGCTGCTTGAGAATGAGATGCTTAGTGATCCAAAAGAAATAGCCGAACACTTAATGCTTTTAGACCTCGCTAGGAACGATATTGGCAGGATTTCTGAGTATGGAAGTGTTAGGGTTACTGAGTTTATGAAAGTCTATAAGTACAGCCACGTACAGCATATAGTATCAAAGGTTGTTGGAAAGCTTAGAAATGGACTTAGCTGCTTTGACGCCTTAAAAGCCGCCTTTCCAGCTGGGACTGTTTCAGGAGCTCCTAGGGTCAGGGCTATGGAGATAATTGAGGAGCTAGAAGGATTTCGTAGGGGTCCATACGCTGGTGCAGTTGGTTACTTCTCATATAATGGAAATATGGACTTTGCCATAATAATAAGGGCTCTCTTTGCCAAGGATGGTAGGTTCCATATACAGGTTGGTAGTGGAGTTGTTGCTGATTCGACTCCTGAGGGAGAGTGGATTGAGACCGAGTTTAAGGCTAAAGCCCTAATTAAGGCTCTAGAGGGGGCTGAATAGCATGAAGGTTCTAATAATCGATAACTATGACTCTTTTGTCTATAACCTCGCTCAATATGTGGGCGAGCTCGGTGGAGAACCATTAGTATATAGGAGTGATAAAATTACGCTAGAAGAGGTTACTAGGATAGATCCAGATAGAATCATTCTGTCATCTGGACCCGGCCATCCATCCAACAGGAGATATTTTGGCATATGCCTAGATCTATTGGCAAGCTTAAGTACATATATACCTACATTGGGTGTTTGCCTTGGGCATTGCAGTATAATACATGCGTTCGGCGGCAGAATTGTTCATGCTAAGAGAATTATGCATGGCAGAACTAGTCTTATAACGCATGATGGCCTCAGTATTTTTAAGGGTGTTGAGAACCCTTTCAGAGCTGTCAGGTATCATTCACTTGTCGGCGACGAAAGCACACTCCCCCAATGTCTTAAAGTCACTGCAAGGGCGCTTGATGATGGCGAGCTTATGGGAGTACGCCACAGAACTTACCCAATAGAAGGCGTTCAATTCAACCCCGAATCTATTCTCACCATAGAGGGGAAGAAAATTATAAGGAATTTCCTTGACGGAGGAGTTAAGCATGATAGTTGATTGTATAAGGAAGATTGTTGAGGGTATGAACCTTTCGTATCAAGAGGCTTACGAGGCGATGGTTGATATAATGAGTGGTAAGGCTACTCCCGCGCAGATAGCATCTTTTATTACAGCCTTAAGGATGAAGGGCGAGACCGTTGAAGAAATATCGGCATTCGCCTCGGCTATGAAGAAATTTTGTATTCCAGTAAGGCCGAGAGTTAATAGTAGGCTGATAGATACTTGTGGAACCGGTGGGGACAAGATAAAGACGTTCAATGTTAGCACATTGACAGCTCTCGTTGTAGCCGGAGCCGGTGTCCCAGTAGCTAAACATGGAAACCGCTCAGTTACAAGCAGAGCTGGAAGCGCTGACCTCCTAGAGCATCTTGGGTTAAAACTTGAGGTGGATATCGAAACAGTTCAGAAAGCTATTGAAGAAGTAGGAATAGGATTTATTTACGCTCCTAGATTTCATCCAGCAATGAAGTATGCTATTGGACCACGTAGGGAAATAGCGATAAGAACAGTGTTTAATATTCTTGGTCCACTTACGAATCCAGCCGATGTTAAGGCGCAGTTGCTCGGGGTTTTTGATGAAAGATGGACTGAGCCATTAGCGGAAGTCCTTAGGAAACTAGGCTGTGAAGAAGCTATGGTTGTTTATGGTTTGGATGGGCTAGATGAAATATCTATTATTGGTAGGACTAAAGTAGCGTGGCTTAAAGAGGGTGAGATAAGGGTTTTTGAGCTCACACCTAAAGACTTTGGTTTTGAGAAGGCTGACCCAGCAGCCCTCGCAGTTAACAGTGTAGATCAGTGTGCTGAAATAGCATTTAAGCTGCTTTATTGTGACCCGGATACTAATGATCCAAAGCTGAGAATGCTCCTAATGAATTCCTCAGCAGCGTTAATTGTAGGTGGGATGGCAGATAGCTTTAAGGATGGTGTTGAGTTAGCTTTAGAGTCCATTGCCAGCGGTTCAGCGTACAAGAAACTCAAAGAATTAATAGAGATTTACGGTGGTTCGCTATCAATTCTTGAGGGGATGGAGAAGAAATATGGGTGACTTCTTGGACGTGTTGGCCGCTACGGCTTGGAAGAGTGTAAAAGAAGGCTACTATTATTGTGGAGGAGCTGAAGAAAAGTACCATAAAAGGAGCCTAAAAAATGCCATAAAAGAGATAAGCAATGCAAGGGCTCCAATTATATCGGAGATAAAATTTGCATCACCATCATTGGGACAATTAAAACCCCCAGGAAATATTGAGTCCATAGCAAAAAGCATGATTGGGGCTGGCGCTGTTGGGCTGTCAATATTAACTGAACCAAAGCACTTCTTAGGCTCCCTAGAAAATTTAATTCGCGCCCGCAGAAGCGTGGAAGCCCCTATTCTGATGAAGGATATTATTGTCAGTAAGGAGCAGATAGAGTCCGCTCATAGGGTGGGGGCAGACGCAGTCCTCCTAATTTTTGCCCTCTTTAAGCGAGGGCATTGCGAAGCTAGTTTAAGTGAGATGATTGATTATTCACATCGCCGCGGCCTGGAGGTCTTACTTGAAACCCATACCCCTGAAGAATTCAGGTCGGCTCTATCAACAGATGCGGATATGATTGGAATAAATAACAGGGATTTAAGGACGCTTAAAGTTGATTTAAATGTGACGAGAAGAATACTTGAGTGTTTTGATAGGTCTGAAATTGGTGATAGACCTATTATTAGCGAAAGTGGAATAAAATCTCCGGAAGATATACGCTTCCTGAAAAAGTGCGGTGCTGATGCATTTTTAGTTGGATCATCTATAATGACGGCGGAAAATATCGTCGACTTTGTTTCGAGGCTAGTGAACGCTTATGGTTAAAGTTAAGATATGCGGAATAACTAGGGCTGAGGATCTCTATGTCTCAGCTGCAGCTGGAGCCAACTTCGTAGGCTTTGTAGTCGATGTCCCATCATCTCCAAGAAACCTCACCATCAATGAAGCTAAAGAATTAATAGCTGCTGCTCCATCATCAGTCACGAAAGTAGTTGTCACAGTTTTCAGGAGTGTAAAGAGACTTCTTGGAATATATGATAGGCTGGAACCCGACTTCATGCAAGTGCATCTCCTCCCACAAAACCTTAAACAAGATAGGGAGACAATAGGAGAAATACCTATAATTAAGGCCATAAGTGTATCCCAAAGCCTTAATTTAAAGGAACTTTTACAGGATGCTAAAGCTTTTAAGGCGATTCTCGTCGATTCTCATGTTCCAGGAAAATACGGTGGCACCGGAATCACTCATGACTGGAGGATTAGTAGGAGAATTAGGGATTTAATATATCCAAAGCCACTAATTCTTGCCGGCGGATTAAGGCCGGAAAATGTCTGTGAAGCCATTTTAACCGTCAGACCATTCGCGGTTGACGTTTCATCGGGTGTAGAGTCTAAACCAGGGATAAAAGACCAGCAAAAAATAGTATCATTTATTAGGGAGGTTAAGAGAGCCGAGCTGCTATTAAGCTATAGTCTCCAGTAACGTATCTTTCCTCAATATCCATATTAATTATTTAGGCACTTATTCTTTTCAGGGATAAATTAGATGATGGTTGGCATCGTTGGTAAACCTAATGTTGGCAAATCAACTTTCTTTAGCGCAGCAACTCTAGCAACAGTTGAGATCGCCAGCTACCCCTTCACTACAATAAAGCCAAATAAAGGTATCGGATACTTTAAGACACGCTGCGTCTGTAGAGAATTTAATGTAAAAGATGATCCAGTAAACTCCACATGTATAAATGGCATAAGGTTTATACCGGTAGAGCTTGTTGACTGCGCCGGGCTTGTTCCAGACGCTTGGCAAGGTAGGGGTCTTGGAAACCAGTTTCTAGACGAGATTAGAAAAGCTGATGCCCTCATACATATTATTGACGCCTCAGGCTCAACGGACATCGAAGGTAGAATCGTCAGGCCAGGCTTTCATGATCCACTTGAAGACGTAAAGTTTTTAGAGAGAGAGCTTACGATGTGGTTCGCTCAAATCCTTAAAAGAGACTGGGCCAGGTTAGCAAGGACTGTGGAGGCTAGGGCGGCTGACCTCCCATCACTTCTAGAGGAGAGACTAAGCGGTTTGACGATAAAGAGACGGCATGTCCTCGACGCGCTCAAAACTGCCGAGCTGAGTGGTGATAAGCCAACTAGGTGGAGTGAGGATGATTTCCTAAGGTTTGTCGATGCTTTAAGGAGGGTATCTAAACCAATGCTCATAGCGGCAAACAAGATGGATCTACCGTTCGCAGAGGATAACTTAAAGAGACTTAAAGAGACAGGCTACATAGTTATACCATGCTGTGCCGAGGCGGAGCTAGCTTTGAGAAGAGCCGCTGAGAAAGGGTTAATAGAGTATATTCCGGGAGAGTCGGACTTCAGAGTGAAGGATTCAACGAAGATAACTGAGAAGCAGCTTAGCGCACTTAAGGCGATTAAGGAAAAGATACTCAATAAGTATGGCTCTACTGGAGTTCAGGACGCAATAAATGCGGCATTCCAAGTTCTGTTGAATATGATTGTCGTCTATCCCGTGGTCGATCCAGAGAAACTTACAGATCATTATGGTAGGGTTCTACCGGAAGCTAGGCTCGTACCAAAGGGTACAACCGCTAGGGAATTAGCATACATGATTCACACGGAGCTCGGTGAAACTTTTATTTATGCCATCGACTCAAGAACTAAGATGAGGCTTGGGGAAGATTATCAGCTTAAGGATGGAGACGTAATATCTATTGTGAGCGCTAAAAGGAGAACCTAAGAGGGAACATCACTTACCAAATCTTCTCACACGGTTCTGGTAAGTTCTAATCGCCCTTAATAGGTCTATAAACCTAAACTCTGGCCAATAAACGTCAAGAAAGCACAGTTCGCTATAGGCTGACTGGTAAAGCAGGAAGCCACTCAACCTTTCTTCCCCAGAGGTTCTTATTATCAAGTCGGGATCCTGTTTCGGTAGGAAGGATGTATAAAGGTGCTGCTCAAAGATACTTTCACTTATCTCCTCAGGCCGCAATTCCCCCTTAGCAACTTTCTGAGCAATTTTTCTCACAGCATCAACTATTTCAGCTCTTCCACCATAAGCTATACCTAGATTTAAGTAACGCTCATTAAAGTCCTTTGTTTCCTCCTCAAGTCTCCGAATTATTTCCTGTAGGTCATGGGGAAGGAGATATGTTCTACCGATAACTTTGACTCTAACCTTGTATTTGCGGATCTCATCACTAGCCATAAGCTCCTCAAGCTTTTCCCTAAAAAGCTCCATTAATTTATTAACCTCCTCTTTGGGTCTCTGGAAGTTCTCTGTTGAGAGAGCGTATAGTGTTATGCTTTTAACGCCAAGGCGTAGACACCATTTTAAGACATCCTCAACCTTCTTCGCACCATAAATGTGCCCCATCCAAGGTTTAAGCCCACTTTTAACAGCCCACCTCCTATTCCCATCTAATATGATGGCTATGTGCTCCGGCATGTCCTTATTCTTCACTTGACGCCAAAGCCACTTCTCATATATCTTGTAGACGCCAAGAAGAGATAACAATGTCCTAAGCATCTAAGTCGCCCCTCCAGCGCCTCCTACTCTACCAAGTTTGATGGATAGATGGCATTGACAATTCCTAGTTTCCGGTATAGAAGATATTGTCTCATATACTATTCTACGTAGTTTTGGCATGACTCTCTTGGACATCTCTAAAACCTCATTGTATGTGAGTCTATTAGCTATACCTGCAGCCATATTTGAAACAAAGCATATTGTTGCATAACACATGCCGAGCTCCCTTGCAAGAGTGGCCTCCGGCACACCAGTCATTCCCACAACATCGCATCCCAGAAGCTTAAACATTTTTATCTCGGCTGGAGTCTCAAAGCGTGGTCCCTCAGTACAGACATAAACCGCTTGTTCATGAACATCTCCGACCTCCCTAGCCTTCTCAATTAATATTCTGCGTAGCTCCGGACAGTAGGGTTCTGTGAAATCAATGTGAGTGACGGGTGCAGTATCATAGAATGTTAAGGGACGTTGTCTCGTGAAGTCTATTAAGTCGTGTGGAATTACAATATCACCTGGCTTAAAGTTTGAGTTTATTGCGCCAACAGCATTTGTCGCTATAATTCTCTCGACACCAAGTTTGTGAAGTGCGTATATATTTGCCCTAAAATTGATTTTGTGCGGTGGAATATCATGTTTTCGCCCATGTCTCGGCAGAAAGGCAACTCTTCTACCCTGGACCTCACATATTGAGATTGCATAAGATATACCGTAAGGCGTTCCAACATTAGTTACCTCGGAAACATTAAACATCTCCTCAAGCCCGGTGCCACCGATAATTGCTATTGAAGCTCTTCTACCAGCAGCCCCCATAAACACTCCCTTAATTCCCTATTCTTTTGTGCTAAAGAAATCTCTATATTTTTTGCTTAAAAAGTGGACTACTGGAATTAGCATGGTAACTATAGCTATGCCAATAACTATTGAGATTATTAAGCCATCTAAGGTGAGTGTTGGATTAATTAGTATCTTAGCCGCTTCATCAAAAATCTTCCAAGACCAAACACAGGCAATTATTAATACAATTGTCCTCCAAAACCTATGATCACGCGCAAGCAGGTGGGCAAGAGCTCTACCAAGCAGTATTATAGAAATCCCTGTAACAACAGTTGATATTGAGGCGGAGATTATTATTCCAGCAACTTCAGCTAAGGATTTTAAGAGAAACTCTTCGGAGGATAAAACCTGCGATATGGACTGATATAAACCAATGGATATTAGCAAGAGACCAGAGACTAATGAAAACCCTATAACTAATCCATGCGGAGAGAATATTTTTGGAACAAGAGATACAATTTTTTTATCCAATCCATATCCTTTCCCTATAAGATAGAAGCCCACTATCAGTAGTCCCATAATCCAAGCCCACGTCCCAATATCGTACCTAATGAAAATTGCTAAAAAAGATAAAACGCCAAGCATTATAAGTAGTATTCCTGGAAGACCGAGAACAATTTTTGAGTATTTTGGATCCTCAAGAATCCTTCTTAAATATCTTGAGAAGACAGCTGCCGTCTCCTCTATTGACTTACTATGCTTTACAATAACTCTTTTAATTGATAGAACAGGGACCCTGGATTGCATTAGCGGCAAAATATCTTCATCAGCATAACCATCAGTAACGAGGATTAAATCAGTGGGCCTAAACTCCTTAATAACCTCATTAAGCTCAAACACTATCTTTCTGTCAGCGGCAACTCCGCCGAGCTCTGAACCAGATATTGTCGCCACCTGACACACGAGGTTACCTGGATTATCGCGCTCCAAATTTTCACATATCCTTACAGCTTCAAACATAGCATTAGCATCTGCTTCTTCTGGATCAGCAAGTAATAGTTTTATCGCTGCATCTAAATTTTCCTTCTTACCTATAACTGGTGTTTTAACACCAGCTTTTTTGCCAAGATCATTGTCTCTATCAACACAAAGAATAAGTATCCGTTCTTCCCCTAATTTCTGCTCTTCTTTAATCTCCATTTCTCCCTTAAATAAATTCTTAAGCTCAATGCTATTTAAGCTATGCAAAACATTTAAATGCCGTCTTCAATAGACTCCTCTAAAAGCACTTTAAATTCCTCAAAAGATACTTTTTCCCCACGTTTAATCCTTTCTAAGACCTCTCTTCTAATCTTTTCCCTAAGAATTGACTCATGCTCAGCTTTTCTCTTTTCTTCCTCTTCTCTAATACCCCTCTTTATTGCCGTAATTTGGCTAAGCAGATCCTTATACCTGGAGCGTAATTCTGAAACCTTAACCCTTTTACCATCATATTCTTCATTTATTCTATTTACCTCTAATTTCATTTCATCAATCTCTTTAAGTATACCGATAAGCCTTTCCCGAATCCTTTTTCTTTCAGATATCTTTTCTGCAATCATGCACACACATTCATTAATTTTCTTCTTAGTTTCTTCAATACTGTTCTTTATTGCCTGAGACTCGCTCTTCATGAATCTTAAATTTCTATAAAAGTAGAGTTGCTCCTCAAGAGACTTAATCTTTGCAATAACTCTTTTCTCTTCATTCAGTGGTAATGGTGATGTTTGAATAATCCACTCAAGGCTAGAGACTTGAGACTCAAGTTCTTTCTCCTCCATCCGCGGTCTCGGCTTTGTCCTCAAATATTCTCTGATCTTCTCCTTAAGACTTCTGAGAGTAGAAATTTTTTCACTCTTCTCTTTCCTAAGGCTGGATAAAGTTTCGTTTAATCCCTCAATCTCTTCCCTCAAGATATTTAGTCTGTCTCTACATGCTTTAGACTCATGTTTCAGTTCCCTTATTTTAAGGAATAGATTTCTCCTTCTCTTTTCCAGGTCATAGATTTCGGAGAGAGTTTTCTCCAGCTCATTCTTTATACCTAGCAACTCCTGCTCTAAATTAACAAGTTTACGCTTTAATTCTTCGCTCATATCCCTAATCTCGCACTCTTAACTAAAACGACGAACACACAATAATATAAGGCTATTTTAAAGATAAATTTATATATTTTGGATGGGTAATCCATCCAATGGAAAGCATGGCCCATGGATCCTCCGAAAAGATTGTTTCGACAAGGGTAATATGTTTGGTCATCATGTTAACTTCAATTAATTTGGCGTTAAACTATGTTATGATTGGCATCCCAAATGTGAAGCTTATGGATTTAATTGTTTTTCTCAGCGGCTATTTAATGGGTCTTGTTCCCGGCATTCTTGTTGGTGTTCTCACATGGCTTGTGTATGGAACCCTGAACCCTTTCGGTTTTAACCTTATTATACTTGCAGCTACATGTTCCAGTGAGACAATCTATGCAGTATTTGGTTGGCTCTTAAAGAAACTAAACATTGGTTCAGACATTATTACATTACTAGATATTAACGGAAGAAAATTTTGGTTTACAAGTTTAAAGTTCGGTCTTATTGGTTTTCTTGCGACATCAATTTATGATCTAATTACAAATATAGCTTCCGTCGTCATAGTAGGGCTATCACCAATAATGGCCATAATTTCAGGAGTATGGTTTGCATTAATACATGAAGTATCTAATTTTGCTTTCTTCTTCTTTGGTTGTATCCCACTCATCACAGCTCTTAAAAAAGTATTGCCTGAAAAGGAGGTGATAGAGTTATGAGTGGGAAGAGCAATTGGATGTGGGTCTCAATAGGTCTCCTCTGTCTCCTCATAGCGGCAATATACCTCGCAACATATTACTACAGTGAAAGCGTGTACTTTAGAAGTCTCTATGAGGGGGCGGTCTCAGATCTAAAGAAGCTGACAATGAAAGTGAATATTTTAATTGATTATGGAAATGGAACGCAAACATGGTATAATGGCACTTCTGTCCCGAGGGAAACTAACGTTTTAATGGCAACAAGGATCGTTGCGCTCGTTAAAGGCACAGAGTACCCTGGAATGGGTACTTTCGTGGATAGCATAAACAGCGTCAGAAATGAGGGCGGCAAATACTGGATGTGGTACATATGGAACCCGGATAAAAGAAACTGGGAATTAGGGCCAGTAGCATCAGATAAATATGTTTTACGTGAAGGCGACACGATAATGTGGAGATATGAAATTCCATCATTCTAAAGCTGGTATAAAAGAGAAATGGTCTTTGCGCTAAGCCCATAAAGATAACAATTTTATCGTAAAAGCTCTATAATTAGGATACCCGGTATTCCACAAAGCGACAAAAGAACAAAAACTTGCCCACAGAAACAAAGCTAACTACCACTACTCGAAGTGAGCGTCGTAAAAGAGGGTTAATGGTCGGGCGGGCAGGATTTGAACCTGCGACACTCCGGTATCTGTACGCCTGGCAGGCTGAAACGCGCCCACCACACTTACGGTAGGCGCCTACAGCCTCTCCGCCAGCCAGAGACCGACTGGCTCGGAAGCTCTACCAGGCTGAGCTACCGCCCGACCAAAAATCAAAATATAGAGAAATGAAATATATGTTTTTCGCAGCGGAAAACGGATGAAATTATCTCTTTTGAAAATTTTAGGCTCTCTTCAATTTTTATCCCCTAAAAATATTTTTAGTCGGTTGTTTAGCTGCCTGCGTAAAAATTAAATCCTTAACTTCCCCTTAATTATGATGCAGATGGGCCGGTAGTTCAGCGGTATGAATGCCGCCTTCGCAGGCACATAAAAGCTGAAATAGGCGGAGGTCGCGGGTTCAAGTCCCGCCCGGTCCACCATTTTTTGGGTTTGAGTCTTCTAAACATAATTTCTTTCGTCTATTCGTTCCATGCTCCGCCACCGTTAATAGATGTGGGATAGCAACTAGAGGGTTGCATGGTTACTGACGCTGCAGCGCTTAGGCCGAGGCTTGCCAGACAATCAAGCATTTCAAGCACCACAATACCGCTCCTTAAACCAGAGATTCTACGCTTATACCTAAATATCCTTTTGCTCGAAGTCGTAGATCTCGGGCCTCAAACTACAACCCGAAAATGAAGAACCCCTGAACTTAAAAATTGAGGAGATAATTTGGACCCAGAATATGGTGGGCCGGGAGAGA
>Ga0209394_1000063_pt1 | contig 96354 bp, 82 predicted proteins | sample JNZ201metaG_FD_184122 | JGI IMG/M metagenome (GOLD analysis project Ga0209394, IMG submission 184122) | Hot spring microbial communities from Jinze hot spring, China to study Microbial Dark Matter (Phase II) - JNZ 20120812A (SPAdes) (version 3) ...
CTTCTACTAGGTCTTGCTTCTTTCATTGGGTAGCCTCCGCGTCTCAATCTATGTATATAACTTGTAAACGCTTTGATAGGGATTTGCGTAATAGAATTTCTAGTTTACTGAGATTTTAGATAGATAAACGGTTTAATACTACTTCAATCTGCTATACATTGTGTGAGTAACCAGTATCGTGGTATATATGGTATCTCGCTTTAGGGATTGGTTAAGACAGTCGGAGAGAAATATGGTATCTGCTGTAGCTAACTATCGTGAGGGAATATATGAGGAAGTATGTTTTGAATCGCATCAAGCTGCTGAAAAAGCTATAAAAGCGCTTTTGAACTATCTCAATAAGGAAAGAAGGGGCCATTCTTTGCTATTCCTTGTATCAGAAGCATCGATTGAAGTTCCAGAAGAAGTTAGGCGATGTATTTTAGATCTAGATAAACACTATATTCCATCGAGGTATCCGGATATATTTGATGAAGGAGCTCCACTAGACTACTATACTAAAGAAGATGCCGAGAAATGTCTTTCTTGTGCAAACAAGGTAATTGAGTGGGTGAAATCTATTGTTAAATGATTTAAATACATTAGTAGAGAAGTATAGGAAGAAACTAGCATTAAGACTTGTGATACTCTTTGGCTCTAGAGCAAGAGGAGACTATACAGATAGAAGCGATATAGATGTACTAGTGGTTGCAGATGATCTACCTAAAGATCCTAGAGAATCATTTGCACTACTTCGCGATACTAGTTTCGTAAATGTTAATCCAATTGGCTTCAATACAGAAAGCTTTCTTAAAAAACTTAAGGATGGTAGTGTATTTGTTATTGAGGTAATAGAGGATGGAAAGATACTGTACGCAGATAACGAATTCCTAGATAAGGTAATGAATATATACAGAGATGTAAGAAAAAAATACGCTAGACAAGGAAAGACATGGTATCTGATTTCATCGAAACAATAAGGCTATAGATTAGATTATCTAAGTGTCTAGGATAGTGTTGCATATGGCTAGACCAAGGATAATGCTTAGTGAATGCTTAGGGGTAAAGCCTATGAGATATGATGTAAACAAAGTGTTCGATTCGTTTATAGAAATACTTAAGAAGTACGTAGATGTTGTACCTATTAGTCCCGAGGGTAGACATTAGGCTTGGAATTCCTAGAAACCCCTTGGTTCTGCGTAAAGAAAACAACAATATTGAGCTAATTGATACAGAAACAGGATCTATAACACTAAGCTTTTAGAGAAATTCGCTATAGATGTTTTAGATAACACAGATGTCGATGGGGTTGTGCTGAAGTCTGCTAGCCCTTCTTATGATGTAGGTAACGCTAAATATATGAACTAGATAGAATGGTTGTAGGAAAAGGAGATGGAATATGTGCAGCTACAATAAAGAAACACGTATATCATGTATTCAGATAGAAAGTAAAAAGAGGTTCTATGCTTACGACATTAGGGTTGGATTAATACCAAGCAACATATAGGAGATCAATAAGCTTCTCACAATATATTACCCATGAATCCTTATACATACGAAGAATTTTTATAACATTGGAAGAATATACCTTGGTTAAAACACCTTACTTTATATCACTTTTTACCGCAAAAATTGTATTCTCGACTAAAATCTTTTTATACATGTCCTTAGCCTTAATATTCCCTAGTTTTTTAGAATACTCTACAACTAAAAAATATACTTTAGGGTAAGAAATACCTCAGATAGTAATCAGGGCATTAACTCAAAGTGGTGTTAGTTTAATGGTATGATTTTATCGATAGTTAAAACGATTTCGTTTTCACTTAATACAATTTATTAGTAGTCATTAAAGTATATATAGTTGAATACAGCAGTATAAAGAATTATAAGTAGGTGAAATAGTGAACCTAAAGTTAATTCTTATAGCTGTTCTATTCTTAATATTATTAACTTCTTTCCTTATTTTATTAACCTACTTAAGAAAACCTCCTGAGGTTTCCGAGAAACCAAGAAGAATAGATATAGAGCCTATTTCAGCTATAAAAGTAGCTGAGCCTCCCCCAAGCGATCTTCTGCCGCAGAAACTACCATGGGTTGTAGAAAAAGGTACGGTAAAAACAGATAGATTTTACGCTGGAGATATCCCGAGGAGACCTAAAGTAATTCTTAAAGTTAACGTTTCTGCAGATATGGTTGGAAAGCTTGCTGAAGCTGTTGTTGAAGGTGATAAAGTGTTTCTGGCGGATAGCGAAGGGGTATATGCGTTAGATAAGTATAGTGGAGACCTTATATGGGGGGTTGAAGTATACTTTGACAACCTTGCACACAGGGCAATGAAAGGTCCAGGTCCTATCACCAAGTGGAGAGCTCTCGGACTTTGGAGGTTTGTAGAAACCTATGGTATTGGGAAATACTTGTATGTAGGTACATCATCTTCCGAAGAAGGAGATGCTTACCTTCTAGCAATAGATAAGGATGTAGGCGAACTTGTATGGAAAATAAGGTTAGAGTCTGAGAAAGAAGCTTCTTCCAAGTCTTCAGTAACATCAAATCTCGTAGCAATTAATGGTAAGATTTACGTTGGAAGCGTTGGACCTGAGGGATATGTTTTTGCTGTTAGCGAGAAGGGGGAGCTTCTATGGCGTAGAAGCATTGGGGGGAATGTTAGAGGATTAACGTACGGAGAAAGGAGGTTGTTTGTGACATCAGAGTATAGGAAAAAGCTCTATGCCTTTGATTCAGAGAGTGGCGAGCTCCTTTGGGTTTATGAGCACGATTCTGAGCTAGCGACCCCCTCCTACGGAAGAGGGAGAGTAATAACTGTAGATTCCTTAGGGAAAATACTTGCTATTTCTACTTCCGGAGAACTTCTTTGGAAAAAATCCCTGGGAATAGGGGAAGATGTTGATACCAATTCCTATATAGCATTAAGCCGCAACTATATATATGCAGTTAGAAGTTTAGGGGAAAGACCTAGAAATCTTTACGTATTAGATTTCGATGGAAATACTATAGGTAGCTTCACTTTAGCCGCTGATGAAGATGGAGGTGCACCAGCAGTATCTCAAGATGTTGTGGTTCTACCGGTATTAAGGAAAAACAGTAAAAGCAAGGTATACCTGCTGTGGAAAGGTTTTCACAATCTTAGTGAATTCTACTTTGATGAATGCGGTGGTAGTGGTTGGATACCTAAAGTCAGCATTTCTTATGGGGAAATATTCATAGTTGCTTGCCCAAATACCCTCTACAAATTAGTTGACATAGAGAAACCCACTATAAGCGATGTCGAAGTCTCATATAATGAGACGCTAACAATTAAAGTCAAGGCCTACGATGAGCAAAGCGCTTTATATAAAGTTGTACTTGTCTACAGTATAAATAACTCAAAATGGATTTACAGAGATATGAATATTGCAACAAAATACGTGATAGAGCCTATAGGGGGCTACGGTTTAAAAGAAGAACTCTATATCATTGAAGTACCTATAGGTATTGCTAAAGTAGAATTTTATATAATTGCCATAGATAACGTAGGAAACTATGAAGTAACAAAAGTATATGGATACAGAACATTTTATACAGAAAAGTAGTAAAACAGCTATTCTCCTCCCTAGGTTTTCCCAGAGCTACTCATCGCATATCTCTACCCCCTAGGTAGCCGCGTATACTTAGAAACCCAAGGTTATTGAATAATTTATAATTTCATCAAAAAGGGTAACAATATAAGACGCATTTTTCTATTCATGAAAAATTTTGAAAGCAGGTAGAATTAAAGTAAGACAAGAATTTGTAGAAAGATATATGGAAGATGTGTGCGAAAAATTAACTAAGGTTAAAACAATTAAATCACTCATACTTGCAAAAAATTGTTATTTAACTCAAGCAATTCTAATTTCAATGGTTATTAAAACGTCAACCATTAATAATTATATAACACTAACAGACCTAAGCAACCATAAAACTATTAACAGGTTAGAGCAGTTTTCAATCAGATTATTTGCTTAACTAGATTTGCTTCAGATTAAGCGATGCTTGATGTAGATAAATTTATATAGAGTAGAATCTAAGATTAAGTTATGGGGTTCGCGTATTTTATATCATGTGCTTAGACGCTATGGGAACTCTATTCTGAATTTTTGAGAAGTTATATACATAGCTATTATAATAGCTATTATATATTATATTAACTGATTTGATTACTATACTATATATTATGATACCTAACTAATCGGTTGTTAGTAAACAACGTTGTATGGTTTAGGTTAAGCAAATAAAACTTAATTAATACATAAAGATACCCATTAGCTTACTACATAGTGGCTTTAATTTGTAATTAGTATATATTTTACGAAAGGTATTCCTCTTTTGTAAGCTATTCTAGTATAGCTGATTCAGCTATACACTATTTTATTAAATCACCTACTGAAGCACTTTATTATCAATTACTTTGAGAATTCTCCACCTTATATAACATACAAAATAAAGTAGAGTTTAGATAAAATCAAGATAGGTATGACCTTATGTCTCAACCCCCGTTATCTGCTGATGTACCTCCATTTGCCGAGGTTATCGAGGTTAAGCAACGTATTGAGAAACTCGAAGCATTAGTAGCAAACGTGGATGCTGTAAAACTGAGGTTGTTAATAGAATTAGCGGAGGCTATGGGGTTTTGGCGATGTAGTCAATGCAAACTAAACCTTAATAATACCTGTACTGGGTGGAGATTATCGCAGGAAATGGCTAATAAAATTAGCGGTATAGCTAGTGCTGATGCTGTAGTACAACAAGATAATGTTTATAGAATTAATTTATCGAAGATAGCGTTCGTTGGTGTTTTCTGCCCTATCTATACGCCAAAAACTTAGCTATAGCGTTAAGCTATCAACAAGAATATCTTTTTATGCATCGCTTCTACGTTTCAATATCGAAAATTTATAGCTTATAATATATTGAATTAATGGTTAGGAGTTTGGGGGGAGATATGATTTTTGTAGCAGGTGGAGGTTTTTACGGAGCTATAGCTGTTTCTAAGCTGAAGAACAGGGATACTGTTGTAGTTGTTGATGTAAACGAAGAATGCTATGCTAAAACCTATGTAGAGTGCATCGCGAAAAACTTAGATGAAGCACTTAACGATAGATGTAGATCAACTTTAGTTATTGGAGATGCTGTTAAAGTTTTCTTAGACCTTGTGAGCAAAGGTTTTGTACCCTATGTTGTGGTACCTGCTATTCCTAGGCATTTCGCTGGAGAAGTTACTTATAGTTATCTTAAGCTTAGAGGATGCATAATTAAGCCCTATAGTGGTACCCTAGATGAAGTTGTTGAAATCCTCAAGAATTTTGGGGTTGAAGCTAAAGCAGATACCGCTAATGGTGTTGTTGTAGCTAGCTACATGCCTTTCAACTTAAGGTGCAAACAAAGCTGTGACGAGCCACAGGTATGTCCAATAACAGGAAAGATTAAGGCTATACCTCTTCATGAGCTGATGGGGTTGGTGCTTATTGAAGTTGCCGATGAAACGGTTGTGTTTGAGTCTAAGTTTATAGCCGAAGGAGTAGGAGGTTTTAGCGGTTATGAATTAGCCGAAGCATTGAAGAATTTAGCTAGTCTATGTAGGGGTAGTTTAGTAGCTGTTGCCACGGCGTGTGCATGCCATGGCTTAGCGAACTTTTTTGCAGTAGGGTGATTTAGCTATAGATGTCTCCACATAGTTAACGGAGAAAACCTCCGTGGATCAGGTTTTAGGTTTTTCCTCTTAACCCTTTCTAGAGCTTTGGTCAGCGGCTCAGCATCTAGTGCTACTGTTGTGTATAGAGCTGCTAGTCCACTCCATCTACCCCAGATCCCTGTGTAGAATTGTTCAACATCTTTCTCGCTAACATTATATACTTCAGATGCTAATTTCCTAAGCCACTTATCCATAGGAGGTTTATCGTATACCCTTAGCGATAAAGCTAGAGTTAACCTCGATGTATAACTACCAACACCTTTAACTTCTAGCATCTGATCCTCCAAGTATGTAGGATTTACATCCCAGCTTGAATAGCTGGGATCTCTATTAAACATCTTAGCTATACCTAGAATTGCTTGAAATCTGTATCCGAAGCCAACCTCCTTCAGCTTATCTACTCTATCTTCGATTTCAACTGGAGTTGGAGGTACATAGGTCGTAATACCTTCGACTTCAACTGTTTTTCCTAGTAGGCGTACGAAGTTGTAGAACATTCTCCACCCTAGTTTAAAGCTAATGTTTTGCTGGCAGACACCTATCACAGCTGCTATCCACGGTGTTGATGCCCTAATATGCATGCCTTTTAAATCCTTTAGAGATGGTGATAGCAGGGGATCTCTAGCCATAATAGAGTAAAACTCTGAAAGATCTTCTTTAAGACCTAGGATATGCATAATGTTTTTAATAGCTCTATCAACGGTATCTGAGCTTAGGATATGCGAAGCATACAACCTAATTTCAAGTTCTTCTCTAGCGTCTCGAACAAGAAATACAGCGTCGTTCAATGTAATTAAAAGTGCTTCACCGTTAAACCACCACGAAAAATTGTAAACAGATGCAGATAAGGTAAAATTGTAATCTTTTGGTTTGCTTATAAACAGTTTATCGATGTAATTGAGCTTTGTTATAGGCATGGATTTGCCCATAGCTTAGTTTGTTAGGTACCCCTTATCGAGGTTACCGCTATGAAGATTTCCAAGATATGTGCTTAGTTTATTGGGAAAAATAGTTAATATTATGGCTATTTTACTTTGTAGAGATTATGTGATTAGCTATTTCATCTAGGTATTCGTCATTTTCGTCTAAACTTAACCGGGGCTTTATGTAGGTTAATGAACTTGGCTTTACCTTTGATAAAACATGTATTGACTCAAACCCTCTTTCACCGTAGAGTGCAACAGCTTCATCAAGAGCTTTAGCTACTTCCTTAATATCATCGTATATAAAAGCTCTTGTTGGTGTTACAATTATTATTACGTCTACTTTGCTTAGGATTTTTCTAAAAGGTGTTAAAGCGTTATTGAACGACTCTATTAATACTATATCTCTTTCTTTTTCAACAATTTCTAGGCATTTAATTAACTCTTCCTCTATCTCTGGTTTCCTCAACAGTTTAACAAATTCGTCAACGCTATATACGGTAGCGTTTAACTTAGTAGCGAGATCCTCTATTCTACCCCTTAGAGGGTGAGCAATTTTTGCGAGATTTTTTGGAAAAACAAGGTGTTGCGTTAACCTATTTGAGCATCTGCTTACTCTAGCTAGAACCATTTGCTTAAACTGATCCTCTAAATCTGCTAGGTAGCTATATACGTTAGCGGCTATGTATTCCTGGGGATCTGGCGGTGCTAGTAGTACGTCTATTGGGTTAGACATCGCTATATCCATATCCTCGACCACGTTAGCGTACTTAACTACATCTTCTCCAACAAGGAGCCCTCTGCTGAAACTCTCAATAATTGCCGCAAACTGTGACCAAGCATTATGACCGGCTATAGGCTTAAATACCCCTACTTTAGCTCCGTACTCAATAAGCTTTTTAACCAGGGTGGTTCCTACCCACGTTTTCCCTGAGTCATAGACTAGGAGGCCAGATATTAGTATCCTTGTCATAGGCTCTCCAAATAGTATTTACTGGATTTTAACAGGCAATTAAGCTTAGTATGCTGTATAAGGATTCTACTGCTTTGAATAGAACTTAGAGAAAAACGCATATACATCGCGTGGCGTTAAAGTAATAGCCCCTGTAGGACATTTTACTATGCAAGCCCTACATCCTACGCATTTGTCTTGATATAGTGGTACAGATTTCTTGTTCTCAATGATAAAGACCTTGTTAGCGCATGCGGCATAACATTGTGCACATCCAATGCATTTACTTTGGTCTACAGATACCTTATACCCACTTGACATACTTTGCTATACCTCTAGCAACTCATACTCTATATTTCCAAGACCTTTCCTGTGGGCTGCGTAAACCTGTATATACGGATCTCTACCATGGATAACGAAGAACTTGTTATCACCTGGTTTTAGCCCTGCTAATTCCCCTATAGACCCTGGAACCACTGGGGAGCTGTTGATAAGGTCTATGGTTGCTTTCTCTAGAGCTGCAATATCTTTTGAAGCTAAAATACCTATATCTGGTACAATCGGTAAATCGGACCACGGAGCGCAATCACATGTTGGTTGAATATCTAAAGCGTAGTTTATATGGAACACTTTGCCGACTTTATTAAGCATAACGGCGTGCGCTGCATCGGCTATAGCTTCCTGGAATGCTCTACCTGATGGATCATCTCTTTCAAGGTTGTGTATAGTTGATCTTGTGTTAGGTCCTGTGCAACCCATGGCAAGGTTCTTTATAGCTCCCCCATACCCTGGAGAAGGATGTCCTTTGCTGTGAGCGAAATTTATGAGCACATCAGCGTTAAAAATAGCTGATCCTATGTCAACCTCTTCTATTCTGAGAGGATTAGGAACCCTTACTTTAACAAGGTCTGTCTCCTTAACACCTGAAACAGGTATTAAAGGTGCTCCTACAGTTGCATAGTTGTAGCCGTTATCAAGCCCTACCATAACGTGCTTCAACCCCCATGTATCTGTTAGAAATGGTAAACCGCCAAGCTTCTTAACATAATCGACGAGTATTTTAACGAAGATAGGTCTTATGATTCTGTAGCCTCCGTGTTCCATATCCCCGAAGTGGATCTTTATGGCAACTATGTTTCCAGAGCTGATCATACTCTTTAGAGGACTCTCCTCAAGCAATTTCCTGAATTTATATGGTAAACTAGCTTCTTTATCAAGGCGTTCTAGTCTTGCTTTAGCGAATAATACAGTTGATTTCGTCAATCTACATACACCTCGAATGCAAAATAGCTATATCCTTATTTTTAAGCTTAGTCGATATAAACCCGGTGCTGTCTACGTCTTTAGTAGCTCATCTAAGCTACCGCTTCTATACCCAAGAAGATCGAGTGTTACATACTTGTAGCCTATTCTCTTAAGCTCCATAGCCACCAGATCCATAATCTCTTCGCTAAAGAACTTGTTTCTATCTCTAGGATCCACCTCAATCCTAGCTATATACCCATGATCTCTAACCCTAATAGTTTTAACCCCCAATAACCTCTTAACTACTTCTTCAGCTTCAGCAATCCTCTTAAGCTTCTCTAAAGTTATAGATTCTCCGTAGGGAATCCTCGTAGCTAGACATGTTGCCGAAGGTCTATCCCAATTAGGTAAACCAATCGCCTTGGCTATTAACTTAACCTCATCTTTACTTATACCAAGCTCTGCTAGAGGGCTTCGAACCCCGGCTTCCTTTAACGCCTGAATCCCAGGTCTGTAACTACTCAAATCCGAGGCATTAGTTCCATCAACAATAGTCTTAGCGTTCAATTTCCTTGCTACCTCAAGAAGTTTGCTAATTAAATACTTCTTACATATATAACATCTGTTAGGGAGATTCACCTCAAAGTTAGGGTCGCTTAACTCATTAGTCTCAACGATAATGTGCTTAACGCCAAAGGTAGACGTTATTCTCTTTGCCCAATTCAAATCTTCCTCAAGCCTAATAGGCGATAAAGCTGTAACTGCAACAACGTTATATGGTTCCACAGCCTTGCATGCAATAGCAAGTACAGCTGAGCTATCGGTACCCCCGGAAAAAGAAACTATAATGGGTTTCTCTACGCCTCTAAACCAATCTGTAAGTCTTTTGATAACTTCGTTTAAACTTTGAGCCAAGCTACTTACACCTATGCGCTGTAAGCTAATCAACTATATCTAAAGCTACTTTAAGGTATTAAAACCTAATATTAGAAATAACCTCTAAGCTATACCGTTAGGAGTCATATACGTAAGGTATATTGATGCGAAGTACTAAGGTGGTTTTATGCAAGATATTAGGGCTGTACTCGAAGCTTTAGCCAAAGGCGAAATAGATGTTGAGGAAGCCTTGAAGAAGATTAGGATCTACTCAATAGAGGTTATAAACAATGCTGTTAGATATGATGTAGGTAGAGCTGCTAGAAGAGATGTACCGGAGATAGTATTCGGGGAGGGAAAGGATGTATCCACGCTAGAGAAAATAGTGAGAAAAGTTATAGAGGGAACAGGTATTATCATAATTTCAAGGCTTACCCCTCAACAGGTAGAAATGCTAAAACAGCTGAACATCGATAATGTTGAGGTAAACGTAAATGCCCTGGGAAGAATAGCTGTTATTAAGCTAAAGAATACACCTATACGAAGCTATATGTGCAAAATCGGTATAATCACGGGAGGTACAGCGGATATCGCTGTAGCCGAAGAAGCGAAAACCGTTATAGAGTACATGGGGTGCAAAACCCTAGCAATATACGATGTAGGTATCGCTGGATTTCACAGGGTTATCGAAGCAGTTAAGAAGCTTAAGGAAGAAGATGTAGATGCTGTAGTAGCTATCGCCGGTATGGAGGGGGCATTACCTTCGGTGATAGCCTCCTTAATCGATGTACCTGTTATCGGTGTTCCAACATCTACAGGCTATGGCATCGGTGGAGGTGGTACCGCTGCTCTCTACTCTATGCTTCAAGCATGCCCGCTAGGGCTTGCTGTTGTAAACATCGATAACGGCGTTGGAGCTGGTGTAGTAGCTGGATTAATAGGAAGGCGTATAGCCCTAACGAAGGAGAAGTTTCTAGCTATATCCTCTAATCGTTAACACCCTCTACACCTCATAGCTTAATTTCTTCATAACCTCGTCTATTAACTTCTTTATAGGAACCCCTGTTTCGGTTGAAATTTTCTTAAGATCTTCATACTCTGGTTTAACTGCGACTATTTTTCCACTACTTGTTTTGCTTATCTTCACCTTCACATCGTACCTCTTATCGTTGACATATACTGATACAACCTCGAAGTATCTGTAAGGCACAATGTACCTCGTAACGTTAAACACTCTAACACCTAATGTACCTGTTTCTCTTACTATAGCATCTATTAGCTCTTCAGAGTTGCTGGTTCTAGCTAATACCCTTAGTGTTATAGAGGGTCTCCCCTTCTTTCCTATTCTAGGTATAAACCCAACGTCTAGAGCCCCTAAGCTAATAAGCTTCTCCCCAACGTATCCTAGGATCTCCCCCGATACATCGTCTATATCTGTTTCTAGAACAACTACGTTATCTAAGGTGTATTCCCCCGGTGTTTCACCTACTATAAGTCTCAATATGTTAGGCATACCCTCTAAATCCTTGGATCCAGCTCCATAGCCTACGCTTGTAACTCTAATACTTGGATAGAACCCTACAATATGCTTAACTATTGTAGCGTATAAAGCTACACCTGTAGGGGTTGCTAGCTCTTCTTCTACTGGTCCACCGATAATAGCTAAGTTCTTCTTCTTAGCTATCTCTACAACAACAGGTGCTGGAGCTGTTATCCTGCCATGAGAAAACTTTATAGTTCCTCCACCGATAGCTATTGGCAAACCGTAGACATCTGCTTCTAAAAGGTTTAACTCTTGAAGAGCGTATGCAACACCAATAAGGTCTATTACTGTATCAGCTGAACTTATTTCGCATAGATCTACATCTTCTATACCTTCGCCGTGAACCTCAGCTTCTGCTTCAATGAGGAGGTTTGCAGCGTTTAAGGCGATTTTTGATGCTCTATCGCTTAAACTAAGGAATTTAGCTATGTTCTCTACAGCATTTATTACTTCTATACCCTTCCTACACTTTTTCTCTTCATCAATATGTACACCTGTGCGCCAAGCCCTAACCCCATGCCTCCTAACCTCAGCAACCTCTACATCTACCCGCTTAACCCATGGAATAATCTTTTCTACAGCTTTAGCTACTTCCATAATATTCTGGGGTTGAAAACCCAACGCTACAAAAGCACTTAATAGCATATCCCCTGAAATACCCGCTATAGAGGGGTCTACTACGAGCACCTTCATTGCGTGGTATACACCTTAACTTGTACCTTAGGTAAGCAGGTCCAACCTTTAAATACATTAATTGCGGAAAATACGTGCTACGCAACACTATTGGCTTACGATATCCATGAGTTAATGTAGGTGAAGTTACTTCAAGGTGTTACTATTATTACTGAATTATATTGTACCTATTCAGATGTAGGTTACTGAAGAACTGAGAATTAGTTAAGGTTGTTGCCCTTCGTAGACTAATTAATATGATAACCTTGGCGAGTGATAGCCTTAAGTACTTCTGTAGGGGTAGCATGTTGTTGGGTTGTAGGTATGAGCAGGGTTGAGGTAGCGGATTTTAAGAAGATTCTACTCTATATTGTTATATCATACGCTCTCGCCTTATTAGCCGACATTGTTTTACTGGTTTTTGGCGTATCAAGCACTAACGTTTTTCTATGGTCGTTCCTAAGGATGTGGAGCCCCACTATATCTACCATAATATGCCTATACGTTTTTGGCGATAACGTTAAGACTTTCTTTAAGAACGCTGTAAGTTTCAGTAAAACCGCTTTGAAGTGGTACTTTATAGCACCTCTAATCGTTTACTTAGCCTTAGGGGTCTACACCATAATTGCTACTCCCCTCAATCTATTTAACGTAGGGTTCTACACCAAGAAAATGGCTGAAGAATTAATTGCGCAAGGTATTGCAGAAGATATTGAGTCGGCTCAGCAAATTGCGCTATCCTTTGTCTATATCTTATTTGCTGTTGGCTACCTTATGGGTGTAACCTTCAATAGCTTATTTGCGCTAGGCGAAGAGATAGGCTGGAGAGGATACTTATACGATCTTCTAAGAAAGTACCCCACCTACGTTTCTACGCTGGTTATAGGTTTGATTTGGGGGTACTGGCATACATCTGCTACTCTTCTCCTAGGACATAACTACATAGTGAATAGGAAAATAGGAAGTTTACTTCTATTTCCATTACTCGCATTAGCTACAACCTATGTATACCTCCAGTTAGTAAGAAAATCAAGTAGTGTTATACCAGCTGCATCGCTTCATGGAACTTTCAACGCTCTATGGGGTTTCACGTTAGAGGTTGCACCTCTATCCCAGAGCGAAAAAGAGGTATACCTTGGTTTAGGGATCCTCGGTTTAACAACATGGGCTATAGTGAGCCTAGCAATATACCTAATTACGAGGGCGACCAAAGACAAGCGCATTAATAAGATTGAGGTTCCTCAGGAAGATAGAATGCTCCTTTGAACTATAGGTGCTAAACACTATACTCAAAAACTCGATTAAGATGGTTTCGCTTAACGAAATAAAATCAAGGTATTTACATGGTTAGCAAGCTTAGTCATTGTAGGAAACCGCTTTTGATTAAGGGTAAATAAAGTAGATTTTAAACTTGTTATTACTCTATATGGCTAGGCTAACCCTATCTATTCTAAAAATTTATATAGTATTTACAAAGAACAGTTCTTGGGGTACCCGGATGTCCTTGTCCGAGGAATTCATAAAAGCCATCGTAGATCTAGATGAAGCAAAAGCCGTTGAACTTGCTCGAAAACGCCTTGAAACCGAAGATCCTGTTAATGTACTCGATGATTTAAGAAAAGCTGCAGAAGTCATCGGTGAAAAATACGAGAAAGGAGAATTCTTCATAGCAGACCTTGTTATGGCTGGTGAAATTCTGAAAACCGTTAGCGATATGGCTAGAGAGAAGCTTAGAGCTTTAGGGAAAGCTAGGGAAGTTATTGGTAAATTCCTTATAGGTACTGTCGAAGGCGATATACACGATATCGGTAAAAACATTGTTATAACAATGGCTGAAGCAGCAGGTTTTGAGGTTATTGATCTTGGCGTTGATATACCTCCACAGAAATTCGTAGAAGCAATCAAGCAACACAACCCAGATATAGTTGGTATGAGTGGACTACTAACGCTAGCAATAGAATCAATGAAGAGAACAGTAGACTCTATCAAAGAAGCAGGTCTGAGAGACAAAGTAAAGATAATAATTGGCGGAGGAAGAGTAGATCAATACGCGTGCGAATACATAGGAGCAGATGCATGGACTAACGATGCATCGCAAGGAGTAAAAATAATGCTTAGCTGGGTAAAAGAGAAGAAAGGGTGAGGTATATGGTCCCGGTAAAAGAACCTATAGATGAGTGGATTGAGAGACACGAGAAGGAACCAGATGTAGTTGCTAAAGAGAAGGCAGATAGGTTCTTAAAAGCAGTAGAACTAAAAGCACCCGATAGGGTTCCTGTAGCAGGTGTTGGTGGAGACTTCCTCTGCACATATACAGGTATTACTTGGCATGATCTATCCTATAACTTAGATAAAATACCGCCGGCTGTCTCTAAGTTTCTACATGATTTCCCAAGCGATTGGGGTATAGTCTTTGCACCAATGATGCTGGAAGGATTCATATTTGCCCTAGCTTTTGCAGATTTCCCAGATTTCGCAAACCTAATCAGATTCTTAACAGGACCTGTACACGATATACTGAAGGATAAATGGAGCCAGTGGCCTGGGAGAGAAATCCCAGAAACATACCATCCCCAGTTCAGAGGAGGCGAATTCATGAACCCCGATGAGTACAAGAAACTCATCGAAAACCCGGTGGAATTCGTTCACAACACCATACTACCTAGAGCTTGCCCAGGGCTAGGTAAACCCGGGTCTTCGCAATGGAATGGCGCTTGGATTAGAGTAGGCATTACACTGCAAAGAATATTAGAGTTCTTAATAAGCATGGGAGGTATAACAGCCAAAGCTGGGGTTCCCTCATTCCCTATGACAAACGCATACACACCTGCAGACGTTATCGGAGACTTCTTGAGGCATCCAACAGGAGCTATGCTCGATATGAGGAGATACCCAGATGACTTCAAAGCAGCTTGCGAAGCACTTATAGATCCAATACTCAAGATCTCTACCTCAGTACCACCAATACCGCCAGCAACATTCTTCTTCATACCGTTACACCTAAACGAAATGCTATCACCGAAAATGTACAACGAGTTCTACTGGCCATACCTAAAGAAAGTTATTACATCACTTGTCGATAAAGGATACAAAGGGTTTATATTCTTCGAAGGAGATCACAGCCCACACGTAGATACAATACTAGAGCTACCCAAAGGCTGGGGTATAGCATGGTTCGAAAGACCTAAGAACTTCTTAAAGGTATGGGAGAAACTAAAAGGACATACAACCGTAATGGGAGGGGTATCACCAGCGTTAATAGCTGGAGGTACGCCAGAAAAAATAGAGGAATACATAAAAGATCTGCTCAACCAGATAAAACCCGAGGGAGGCTTCATACTATCGCTAGGAGTAAACGAGTTACCTAAGGATACTCCGCCTGCTAATGTAAGAGCATATATTAACGCTGTACTAAAGTACGGTATATACTAATCATATGAATCAATAACCTTTAATGCATAAAGATCAAATTATTTTTCCAGTTTTTCTAAATAGAGACATCAATAAGCAAATTAATAATACTCGCCGTCATTGATATACAGAGTGTGGTTATGGTAAAACTATTTTGTATATATAGCATTCTATTAGAAATTCGTTACAATTAAGCTCTCTATGATCAAGTTCCCACCACCTATAAAATTTATATATAAGCACATATACCTTATACTATTCGAGGGTATGTATATGGCTGCACAACCCCCGAAACCCTCCTTAGCACCAGTAATATTCTTAGCATTATCAGCGCTAATAGCAGGAGCGGCTTTCGGTATCTACGGACCTTTGATACCGGTTCACGCCACAGAACTCGGAGCTCCCATGGCTATAGCTGTCGCTATGGTTATGGCTCTACCATCTATTCCATCCTTAATACTGCTACTACCCATAGGTATTTACGCTGATAAAACCGGTAGAAGAAAAGAAATAATAATGGTGGGCCTTCTTCTTGCAATATTATTCAATGCGTTACTTGGTATGGCAAAAACTTGGGTAGAACTAGCAATCTATAGAGCTATAGCGGGTATAGTATTTGCATTTACATCTCTATACATGGTTATAGGAGCTCTTATAGCCCCTGAAAAAATTAGAGGTACAATCCTGGGTATTTTAGCTGGTTCTATGATGCTTGGTATGGGGGTATCACAGCTCTTTGTCGGTTCAATCTTTACAGCTCTCGGGGGAAGCTACCAATCGGTATACTTCCTTGCAGCAGGTTTAGCGGTTGTAGCTCTACTCTTCATGGTTCCTGTGAAAGCTCCTAAAGTCCAGCTACCCGCTATGAAGGCTTCGGATATTGCTACTGTTTTAAAAACTAAAGGAGTATTTGTAACAGCTATAGCTATATGCCTATACTTAATTGGATGGAACTTCATATACCCGTCGTTATCGATAGTTCTACAGGGAATATATCAAGCACCTCCAGAAGTCTATAGCCTAGCTATGGGTGTTGCAACTATTATGCTTGGTGTTGGAACCTACATATGGGGACCTGTTGTAGATAGATTAGGCGGTAAAAGAACATTGTTGCTAGCTCTAATTTCTTCGAGCATCATAACATTCATAATGTACCCTGCTCTAGGAAGTATGTGGGCTTACACAATATTATTCTGGCTTGTAACGCTATTCGGAGTTGTTGGAATGCCTGGAACAAGCTATGTTGCAACTAGAAGTGTAAAACCGGAACTTACATCTGTTGCTGTTACCGCTATATTTATGGCTATATCTGTAGCATCAATAGTTGGTGCATTTGTTGGTGGAGCACTACTTGAAGGATTAGGTCTTGCAACCACGATACTAGTTGCAGCTGTACTAGAGCTTATTGGAGCAATAGGAATGCTAGGATTACCTAAAGTCTAAGCCTAAGAACCTTGAGCTTAATCTATTTTTAAATAATTTTTTATTTTTTATTAATGTATACCGTTTAGCTTCAAAAGCTTCTTGGTTTTCAATAGTAACCAAACCTAAATGATTATATGATTGTATATGAATTGATTCAAGACGTATTCGTATTTGTAAGGCTATTCATCCTCTCACAAGATAACGTAGGCGAAATTAAGAGCAACGTCGCCAATCCCTCGATGTATTGAGATTATAAGCGGGTTTCTTTTAAGTTAGTAACCAGTAAATTTATCTATAGGTAAGATGTTGAAGCTTATAGGGTTTAACCTATGTATTCGTAACTTATTCGCTGTTTTGGTGATTAATGTATGGAATTGAATATAGTGCCTGTTGTAGATATAATGAACAGTGTTGTTGTTCACGCTATAGCTGGTAGAAGAAATGAATATAAACCTCTTAGTGGAAGCGTTATCGCTAAATCCTCTGATCCAGCAGAGGTTCTAAAGGGTTTCAAGAAGCTTGGCTGTATATATACATATATAGCTGACCTCGATGCTATTATGGATCGAGGTAGTAATGAGTTTACAATAGATTTAGCTTTATCCTATGGTTTTACTGTGTTAGCTGATATTGGTAGAAAGGGGTTGGAAAGAAGTGATAGCGCTAATCTCTTCTACGTTATTGGTACAGAATACTTAGAGTACCCAGGCGAAGTTGATCTTCTATTTAATAGAATTGTTAGCTTAGATATAAAGAGAGGGAAGGTTATGTTTAGGAACACATCAGTTGATATAAGCCAAGTAGCTGAAATCATTTGTAGTCGAAGTCCTAGGCTTGTCGTTGTTTTAAACCTTGACCGTGTTGGAACAAGGCTTGGTGTAGATATAGATTCTTTAAGAATTGTTAAAAGTATTTGTAGCGATGTAGCTGTAGGGGGAGGTATCAAAGGCGTTGAAGATCTTATGCTGTTGAAGGAGCTAGGGATAAGGTATGCACTTGTTGCTACAGCTATTCATAAAGGTGTTGTGGATAAATGTGTATACTAATGTTTTAACGACTTTATTTTAATTATAGTTAACAGGAAATTAGGTTATTCGCTAGTTAGGTGGCTCTACGTGTGTAAGATAATAGCTGTAGGTTTTGATATTGGTGGTGCTAACATTAAGGCTGTTAAGGTTGTTAGAAGAAGAGATGGGACTACTGTAGTAGAAGATATTGTTAGGGAGTATATGCCTATATGGATTAAGGGTATCAAGGGGTTGAGGGAGAAGCTTATAGAAATTAAGCGTATATTTAAGTTAGAGGATAAAAGCTACTTCGTTGGTGTTTGTATGACTGCTGAGTTAAGCGATGTATTCTCGACAAAGGAAGAGGGTGTTAAGAAAGTAGTAGATTTAATCGAGGATGTGTTTAGCGACGCTAGCAACAGGTTATACGTTGATTTTAATGCAAACCTTGTTAAAGCAGGCGAAGCAAAAACAAAACCTATAACTATTGCAGCAGCGAATTGGGCTGCAAGTGCTTGGTTGTTAGAGCGTATAGCCTGCAACTCTAATATCAAAAACATTTTATTTGTAGACATCGGTAGCACAACTACAACGATTATACCTATTGTAGACTGTAGAACCATGGTTAGAGGTAGAACAGATCCCGAGAAACTTATCTACGGTGAGCTCGTTTACCTAGGTACGCTAAGAACCGATGTTTCCTCTATAGTCAGCAAAGTTCCGTTCAAAGGTTACTACGCAAACATATGTAGAGAACGTTTTTCGCTTGTAGGAGATGTTCACCTTGTGCTAAACCACATAAAACCCGAGGATTACACCACAGAAACTGCCAATGGACAGGGCAAAACTTTTGATGAAGCTATTGCTAGGCTTAGCAGAGTTATCTGCGCAGATAAAACTATGGTTAGCGTTGCGGAAGTTAAGGAGATAGCTCGATATATATACGAAGCTCAGGTGTTTAAGGTATTCGAAGCCCTTATGCAGATTAGGTCTTGGTTAGCATCACTAGGGTTAAACCTAGATGATTTCAGTATTATTTTAGCTGGTATAGGTAAACATATAGCATTAGAAGCAGCTAAAAGAGCGGGTTTCTCTAAGTTTATCGATGTAGATAAAGTCTTGGAGAAGCCTTTAGCAGGTGTTGTACCTGCTTACGCTACAGCATTACTGGTACTGAATAAAGTGGTGAATTACTATGCTTCTTGTTCTCAAAGTTAGTGGGCACCTCTATAAGTATCCTTTTAAGATTGTGGAGCTGATGTCTGTGTTAGAGTTTCTTACCTCTAATGGCATAGGTATAGCTGTTGTCCCTGGCGGAAGTATTTTTGCGGATAGCGTAAGAGAACTCCAGAGGGTTACCGGATTCAACGACGATGTTGCCCACTGGATGGCTATAAAAGCTATGGAGGTATACGGTCTACTCCTTAAAGGGTTCTCAAAGAACTTTGTCGAAGCTTATAGCCTAGAAGATATAACTGAAGCATTGAATAACAAGCTTATACCTATTATCATGCCATACAAACTCCTAAGGACATACAACGAATTACCGCATAGCTGGGATATAACAAGCGATTCTATATCTGTATACGTAGCACATCTACTAAATGCAAACCTAGTGGCACTCGGTAAAATAGTTGAAGGTATAGTTGGGTTTAACGGGGAAATTATTAAGAGCACTAAAATAGACGTAGTCTTGAAATTCGTTGAAGATGAATTAGATCCCTATACTTTAAAACTTGCTAAAGAATTCAAGATCCCTATAGCTGTATTCAATATATTAAAACCGCAGCTACTCAATAAAATAACTAAGCTTGAATTAGATAATTATACTCTTATCCTTCCTTAAACCTAGGATTAATTGAAAGCATTAGCACAATATGGTGTAGAGCTAGTTTTATACAAGAATCTATTGATACCTTTTCCTAGCTATGATATATAGTAATAAGATGACGTAGTAAAATAATATGTTGATATACTACGTATAAAGATCCGGTAGATGAAGATATAAAGTATACTTAACAATATAATATACATAACTTTGTTTAGGTGTAATATAAAATGTTTCGAAGAGATTTTCGTTATCGAACCCGGGAAGTTATTGAAGTTTTTCTAGAAAAGGATGTTACTAATCCCGGAAAAGCTTTAACTATCCAAGAACTAGGGCTTTGGCACGGTTCTGAGCATGCTCTTCGTTGGCTCATTAAATTAGGAGTAGTTGTTGAAATTAATGGAAGGTATTATTTAGATAAAGAAAGACTAAGGCAGGTTGTGAACGAATTTAAAGAAAGGCATGGTGTAGCTAAGTACAGGTATAATGTTCTTAGAATTCTCCTTATGTTACCTCTTGGGCCTATAATAGCCATGGTTACATACATTATATTGATATTTATAGGAATAAAACCTTTCCCAGGGTTATTCCTTATAGTTTTGGTTATTACTTCAATACTAGTTAATATTATTAGGATCTACTACATAAGATCACGAATAAAATTCCGTTTATAATGCTGAAGACTATTCACTAATAATATCTTGATCTATTAATTATTTTCACTACAATTTACTGTAGAAGACTTAGTTTACGAGAATAAGCTGTTTATCGGCTACCTCAAGTTCAAGAATATAGCTATGTGTTGGTAGGTATCCGGAAAAACTGTTATTTTCTTAGCGAGCACCTTTACATCTTAGCGAAAAGCTCTGCTACAATATTAGCGGAGAGCTTAGGTTGTCTATCTCTTGTGAACACTCCTTTCATATTCATTCCCCCTGGTCTCCTAGGGCCTCTCTTACCCTGTGTTGATCGAAAGTCTGCAAATACCCATATGTGTAGACCCTTAATGTATGGTAGCTTAGACATTTCCTCTATATACCTCTTTAGGAATAAAGCTTGGTATTCCTCTGACCAAGCAACAGGTGGATCTGAGTGCAATCCTTTAACTCCTTCTGCACCGAATTCGGTTAATATTATTGGTTTATTGGGAAACTTACTATGTATTGATTCAACAACTTCTAGAGCCTTTTTTACACCTTCCTCTATATCGCCTACGTGGGTATACCACCCGTAGTATATATTCAACGCTATTATGTCGTCAACCTCTAGAGCAGGATCTTCAGCGTTTCTATGATGTAAATGTGAAGTATGTAGAACCGGTCTTGAGGGATCTAAGCTCCTTATGTACTCTTTAAGTTTTGTAAAGAATTGTTTAGATTCTGGCACCGTGTTATCCGGTTCATTAGCCATACTGTATATAACCACCGAAGGTCTATTCCTATGCTGCTTTATCATCTCGTGCACAACTTTCTTTACCTTATCGAAGAACTCTTCATTTAGAAAATGATGCTGATTTAACCCTACAAGAGGTGTTTCCAGTATTACTAGGAATCCTAGCTCATCAGCTAAATCTAGGTGTTCTTCTGAGTATGGATAATGCGATGTTCTAAAAGAATTTACGTTAACCTTCTTCATCAAGTTGAAATCCCTAATTAGAACAGGGCCAGGTAATCTTCTACCGAATACAGGGAAATCCTCGTGGCGGCTAAAACCTTTCAAAAACACTTCTCTACCGTTTAAGTAGAGCTTGCCATTCTTTACCTCGAACTTCCTAAAACCGATTCTTTCATACACTATATCCGCAGGTTTATTATCTACTAAAAGTTCAACCCAGAGAGTATAAAGGTAAGGTTTCTCAGGGGACCAGGAAATAACCTTCGATACCTGTGCTTCAACCTCTACTTTACCGTTATCTACGGTTGCTTCTGAACTATAAACAGTTTTACCATCTCTATCTGTTAACCTAAGCCTAATCCTACAGTCCTTCCTGCAAACAACATCTACCCTAACTTTTAAGAACCCCTCATGGTCTGTATCAACAATTACATCTTCTACGTGATCCTCAGCAACAAACTCCAGGTACACAGGCCTTATTATCCCTCCATAGGGGAAGAAATCGTAGTAGGTATAGTTAAGTCCTTCGCCAGGCGGTATAGAATCAGGTGTAACCCTATTATCTATCTCTACAGCAATATTATTCACTTCGCCAAAGAGTATATGCCGAGATACATCCAGCGAAAACTTGGTATAGCAACACTCATGATCGCCAACAAACGCTCCATTAACCCAAACCTTAACCCTATAACCAGCCCCCTCAAATACTAGGAAAACTTTTTTGCCAGAAAATTCCCTAGGCACAAAAAATTCCCTCCAATACCACATAAAACCTTCGTACTGATCCCAATCAGGGTTCTGCTCATTAAATGCAGCAGGAACATAAACCAAATCAGCATTCCTTGGAAAAACCTTAAACCATTCTTCGTTCTCGCCAACACCCATGGGATCAAGCTTAAACATCCAAAAACCTTCAAGAGATACCTTAGACCTCAAGCTTTTCAAGGATATCACCGTAGGTTTTACTCATGATAGACATATTTAAGTATTTAGAACTTCGTATCAAAAAGGTAGCCCCAAGTATGGCATAGATGTAGACTTAATATTATGTAGGTAATTATAAAGATTCTAAGTAATTTCTCTAAATCAAGTGTTAATTAGCACACTATCTTCTTAGATTAATTCTCTCCTACTTATTTTTATAAACTTTAAACCTTTATTTGTTTCTTCACAAAGTTTATAGTAAATACTGTTGATCCTACCATAATTATGTAGATAAATTAAAGTTAAAAGTTATTGGTAGAATAAACAAACACTACTATAATAATGGCTACTGTAGGATGTATCATATTTAGAAACACATGGTTTGATATAATTAGGATAAGTTTTTATCGCTGTGCATATAGCTGGGTATCATTTAGGTGATAAATTATGGGTACCCATGAATTTGCAGCTATTATAATCCTCTTTGTTTTCGGGTATCTAGCTCGTAGCTTTAGGTTCAAGGAGATTAAGAGAGCCGTTGATTTATTGAACAAATTCTTAATATACTCTATAGCGCCTTTAACTATTTTCGTAGGTGTATATAGTAAGGCTTCCCAAGTTATTTTTGCTTTGATAGGTCTATGCATAATCCATGCAGTATTGGTTATGGTGCTGACTTTTAGTATTTCGGTGCTAGCTTCTGGGCATAGGAATAGCCTAGATTTAATTTATGCTATGGTTATCTCTATGGGGATCCCAAATAGTGGGTTCTTAGCTATTCCATTGGCTATAGTAGTTTTCGGAACTTATTTCAATATTATTCCTTATATAGTAGCAGCTAATGTGATACTTCCATTTGTACTTTTAGTACTTACAATATCGTTAAAATTTGAGAGAAAACCTCTGCTTATTTCTATGATCCCCATACCGTCTTTGGTTTCATTAGTTTTAGCGATATTGTTTAAGTTTTTGGGTATAGTGGTTCCTGAGATTATTATGAGTATTTCGAACATTATTGTTAGCAATGTCTCCTTTGTGTTCTTCTTAATATTGGGGTATAAGCTTGCATCATTATTAGTAGGTGATTTCAGTAAATACGTGAAATGGGTTACCCTAGGATATATTATAAAATATGTTGCTTCACCTATGCTTATGTACATCCTACTTATGTTTACGATAAATCGTAGCAGGGTTATCCTTGAACCTCAGTATATACGTGGGCTACTTTTGCAGAGTTTTATGCCATCAGCATTATTCAACATTGTTATAGGCGATATATTTAAGCTTGAATCAAAACTAATATCGATATTAATGGTTCTACAAACCTTAACATCTATTGTTATCACTCTTGCGCTTTTCACATTCATACTATAGTTGTTGTATGCCCCTTACCGCATTTTCTGTATAAAGGCATGGCTTGAATAAGGTGATTATATGGTGAAAAACTGTTAATATGTTAACGTTCGTTTTCTTAATCTAGTGGTAGCCAAACAGTCATTTCCGAAGGGCCGCGGTTACCCCATGCGTAATACGGTATTAACTTGGTTTTAATTTCTTGGGGTCCCCTAGGTTTATATTCTCTATATAGTTTTTTCTCCCAAGGCCCTGTCTGGTGAATTCTTAGTGTACCCTCTAAGGCAATCATGTTTTCGCCTGCGATATTGATTTGGGTAGGTGTTAAGATTACGTTTCTTGGAATATACACTTCGTATATTCTTACATCTTTTGGTAAATCAATGGATTCTAGGCAGTATACTATAGGGCCGTACATTACTGTTACTTGGTTTCTAAGCTCTTCAACAAGTGGGTGTGCTTCTATGAGCTTTGGTCTCAGTGGTATATGTAGCTCTACTGTATCCCCTTTGGACCAAGCTCTCTTTATCGGGTAGTATAGCCCTCCTTCGAATCCCTCTCCCACTTTCTCCCCGTTTACCTCAACTATGTATCGATCCACCCACCAAGGTATTCTAAGAAATAGCGTGAACTCTTTGCTGTCTACATCTTCTAAAACAATCTTAACGTGGCCATCCCAAGGGTATTTCGATTCCTGTTTTAACGTTATCCTTGACCCATCTAAATTTGTGCGGAGTTCGCTATCTCCGTAGAGGTTTACCCAGATACCTTCTTCAGATATACTGTAAGCATACCTAATAGATTGCGCTATCGTTCTCACAATATTAGGTGGGCAACAGAAACACTGTATATAGGGTTCTCTTTGGCGGGACCAGCGGAGTTTATAGGGTAGGGGTAGTTGTCTTAGTGTGTTTGTGTAGAAGAACTTTGTACCATCTATACTTATAGATGCAAGAATAGCATTGTACAACGTTAGTTCTACTATGTCCATAAACCTTGCTTCTCCTAATATTTTGAACATACGCCAACTCCAAAGCACATTACCTACAGCTGCACAACTCTCGTTATGCGCTATAGCGTTAGGGAGTTGATACTCTAAACCGTATGCTTGATGTATAAGCTGTATTTCTTCGTGTACTTCTCCACCGTAAGGGGATGCACCATCGTATAGAGCTCCACAGGCTCCTGTTATGTACATCTTGGTGTACGCCATGTTCTCCCAAACTTTTATCAACATGTTGAGCAGACCCTCATCGCCTATCTCGGCGTAGAGATCCGCGACACCTGCGTATAAGTAGTTTGCTCTAACTGCATGCCCTACAATCTTATCGTGTTTCCGTAGTGGTATCCTATCCTGGTTCTGGTCCGTTCCATCCTTTACCAAATCCCTTGCTTCTATAAGTTTTCTAGATAACTCTAAGTATTTCTTATTGCTTGTTACTCTATAAAGGTCGATTAAGCCCATGTAGTGGGAGGGGCAGATGGCATTCTTAGCGAGCTTAAGAGGGTTCTTCTCAAATATTTCGTAAAGGTAGTTAGCAGCTTTCTCAGCGACATCTAGAAGTGTTCGTTTACCTGTAGCTACGTAATGTATGCTTGCCGCTGTCATTAGGTGACCGAAGTTGTATGTTACGAAGTGGTCTGGATGTGGAAACTCATCTAATTTTTCCCCATACCTTTGCTTTATTATTACAGGTGTATGGATATAGCCATCGCTTCTCTGAGCACGCACTATTACGCTTACGATATAGTCCATAAGCTTGTCAAGCGATTCATCCTTAGTTAAAGCGTAGACGAAGGCCACAGCTTCGAACCATTTGTAGAAATCCCCATCGTGCCAAGGAGGCCCCCTGTGAACACCTTCTTCTATTCCTGCTGCTATAAGGAAGTTGGTGAATGCGTGACCAATATTTGGATCGCTAAGTAAGCTCCACATATTAGGTATCATAACCTTCCAGCATTTCTCGAATTTCTCGCCCCAGAAGCCTCCAGTCCATCTAGCCTCCCCAATACCAACCTCCTTCAGCTTAGCGAAAGGACTGTAACGGTTTTGGGTTTGAGTTGAGTTCTTCAAGTATTTACGCACCTTCTTGATTTTACAAGTGGACAAAAATTAAAGCATTGTGGAGACTACTTCATTCGAAGATATTGCCTGAAACTATTAGGTTGCTTACTGCTAATCTATTTTTATCGGGTAATTTCCATACTTTAACGCTGTTTCATACATTGCTACAACGTTCTCGGCTGGTGTCGGCGGTTGTATGTTATGGACAGGAGCAAATACGAATCCTCCTCCCGGTGCAAACACCTTGATCAACTTTTTAACGTGGTTAACCACTTCTTCGGGTTTAGCAAAAGGTAGAATATGCTGTGTATCAGCTCCACCACCCCAGAAGGTTATCTGCTCACCGTACTCTTTCTTAAGTTTCTCAGGATCCATATCCTTCGCTGAAATCTGCACAGGGTTGATAATATCGAGACCTATATCTATGAACTCTTTTATTAGCGGGAATATAGAGCCATCTGAGTGAAGAAACATGTATACATTGTATTTCTTTACAGCCTTTATTATCTCCTCATATCTATGTTTATAAACTTCTCTGAAGAGTTGAACGGAAATCTGCGGTTTCTCCTCTGTTCCCAGATCATCCGACATTATCCCTATATGTATGTAGCCTCGAAGTTCGCCGAAGAGTTTATGGACATTGAATAGTATCACTTCTAGCGCATGGTCAAGTAACGCTTCTGCTAGTGGTCTTCTAAGCTTGAGATCCGCTAACCACTTAGTAAAACCCCTAAAAACCTGACCAGCCTTATGGTGTAGACCGTTAATCTTCGAGATAATAGGCATTACTAGCACATAGTTTGTATTTCTGTAGAACCACATAGCTCTTCTTAAAGCTATCTCAACTTCTTCATCGGTAAACTTAAATAAATCCCAATTAAAGTTCTTCACATCTTCAATGCTTTTCGCATTTGCAAGAGGTGGGTTCGATAGGTATTCTACAACGGATTTACACCAAAAGTGCTGTCCATTCTTAGGCATTATACAGATATCTCTATTATTCCAGTAAGCTTTGAATTCGTTCTCTTCTTCAACAATTTTTACGCAACTAGGAACCTCGAGGTTTATACCTGATGGTGTTCTCCACACCTGCCAACCATAGCATTTATCGAAAGGCTTCGGAAGCGAAGGACAAGGATCAGCAACTCTATCAATGCTGATAACATCTACTCCAAAGTACTCTAAGGCTTCTTTCTCTATATCTACGGTCATGTTGCCAAAATCGTATATTCTTATAGGTTTATCGGGAAACCTTAGCAGCTTCCTAATACCATGGTAAACAAGTGCATGTAAACTTGTAACCCCTGTACCAGCGAGATCTATAGGAATCCTATCAGGTTCTTCATGGTTTAAAGAGGTTAACACTCTTTCGCGTGGAGTCAAAAGTATATCACCTTGACGAGTAGTTAATTTTGAAGACCGTAAATATAAATTTGTATAATACCGAGCACAACCTAGTTGATGCCTACGAAGTTTAAGCTAATCGTGTACTCATCAAAGTTAGTTCCATGGCTAGTCCATGATGTCGATGACGAGATTTAGCATACATAGTTTTAGTTTAGCGCTGAGAAATATCTTGGAAATGGGATCTTTATGGGTAAAAGAATAAGTGTTTCCAGCGAAAAAGATTACTTTATACGAGATAACAAGAAGTTCTTTTATCTTGCGGATACATGTTGGAGTGCTTTTACCAATATTCCTCTTGATGAATGGTTTTACTACCTTAATTATAGGGCAATGCAGGGCTTTAACGTAATTCAAATCAATATCCTATCACAACATGATAGAAGCGATTCTCCTTACTATATAGATCCCTTCATAGTTAAACCCAATGGTGAATGGAACTTCAATGAAGTTAATGAGAAGTACTTCGATAGAGCTGAAAAGATGATTGAAATAGCGGTAGAAAAAGGTTTTACCCCTGGACTCGTTGTTCTATGGTGTAATTATGTTCCCGGTACATGGGGTTCTAGGCTTGTTAAACCACAGAGAATAATCCCTAGAGATGCTTTAGAAAATTACGTTGAGTACGTTGTTGATAGGTTTAGTAAATATAACCCTATATTTATTATTAGCGGTGATACGAACTTCGAGTCCCCTGAAGCAGAAGAATATTATTTAAGGGCTATGGAGGTTGTAAAGAGAAAAACCCCGTTGTGTTTAACTACTATGCACCTAATGGGGGCATTTTGGCAACTTCCTCAAAAAATAGTTGAATCATCTTACTACGACTTTTATATGTTTCAATCAGGTCATACAGGTAGGATAACCCCATACGAGTTAGCGCAGAAATTCTACGAATTACCGATTAAGAGACCTATAGTCAACGGCGAACCTTGCTACGAGGGTATTGCAGGTAGAAGATACTACAAGCACAGCAGGTTCGATGTTAGGAAAGCTATATGGCAAAGCCTACTCTCAGGAGCAAAAGCAGGGATAGCATATGGTGCCTTAGGTATATGGAATTGGCATAGAAGAAATTCTATATTCTACGGGGAAGATTTCTCTGGTCCATCATACGATTGGAGAACAGCGCTAATGTTTCCTGGAGCTAACGATGCGGCTTTCGCTAAGCATGTATTTGAGTACTACGATTTATTCGATATTAAGCCTGCTAACGACCTTCTTATCAATGAAACTAACGAGATAAGAGTTGCAAAAGGTAAAGAGAAAGTAGTTGTTTATGTACCTTACTCGTGGAGGGTTAAGTTGAATCTGGAATCTAATTCTTATACCTGGATAGGCATAGACCTTGATTCTAGAAAGATGTTTAATCCAGAGGTATTAAACGAGAGAGCGATAACTATTGTAGAGATCCCTGAAATAAATAACGATTACCTGTTGATAGGCTTCGAGGTTTAACTATTACGGTAATCTATTTTTATTTGAATATCCTATTTTGCTATTAGTACACAGTATTTCGTACTGCGTATAACCTAAGAAGCTATACTGTAAGCAGTTTCTTAGCTAAAATTGAATCGGGAAACTCTAGATGTTAAGAGATACATCTATCGACGAAAAAGCTATCTTGAGTGTGTAGCTCTGACGATAGTGTTATATAAGGGGCTATCCTTACATAAAAGTAGCAGGGGTAGGTCCCAATGATAAGCCTACAGCATAAGAAGAAAGCAATAATTGTTGTAGGCATTCTTGTTCTCGGATTAGCAACACAGATGTTTTTATCATTACGTGAAGCTATAGTACAATCGCAGCAACTTCCTCCTGGTGTAGACGAAAAAGAATTTAATGATAGGCTGAAGCTTTTAAGCGAAGCCTCAGGCTTTGGCGCAAAAGTTATTGGGGGACTCTACGGTAAAACTTACTACGTTACCAGGTTAGATGATGAAAGAGCTTTTGGCACACTAAGGTATGCATTGGAAAACCCGGAGCCTCTGTGGATTAGGTTCAACGTTTCTGGTACTATAACACCTACCTCTGTTATAACTGTGAAATCCTTTAAGACCATTGATGGTAGAGGAGCTGAAGTAATAATATCAGGGTTTGGTCTTAAGATAGCTAGTGCAAAAGATGTTATCATAGCTAACATAAGGTTTGATACAGGCTACGAAGACGCCCTCGCAATAGAAGCTTCATCCAATGTTTGGATCCATCGATGCGATTTCACCAACTGGGGAGATGGAGCTATAGACATTAAGTACAGCTCAACAAATATAACCATATCGTGGAACAGGTTCTGGAACCACAACAAGGTTATGCTTATAGGGCATAGCCCAGATAACGTAGCAGATAAAGCAATGAAGATAACCATACACCACAACTACTTCTTTGCAACAGTACAAAGACACCCAAGAGTTAGGTTTGCAACAGTTGATGTCTTCAACAACTATTACTATAATTGGGAATCGTACGCTATAGGCTCATCACAGGAAGGATTAGTATTAGCTGAGGCAAATATCTTTGAAGCTGGGAACAGGAAAGAAGCCATAGTTTACACCTTTGAGGCCGACCCACTACCTGGGTGCATTAAACTTGTAGGTAATCTTTTACTGAACGGTACTACAATAAAAGAGAACTGCCCAGAGAAAATATTCAGCAGATCGAGCTATTATACTGATGAAGTAGAGCCTGCAACGGAAAAGCTAAAACTCAAGATAATGTGGAGCGCTGGCACCTCAATATCAACGTACCCGAGGATAATGATAAGGAACCCCCTTGTAGCACTAGACGATAAACAACCCCCATATGTTCCGCTACCAGCTCAAACAAACATCCTACGCCAGGTAGATCCCTACAACGTTGTATTCAAAGCCGATATACCGCCTTATAAACATCCATCGGAGTCTGTTATAGCCTGCGAATGGAATTTCGGAGATGGATCGAGAAGAGTAGTTAATGGGAGCTGCTTAAGCCCTATTGAGTATAGATATAAATCCCCTGGATTATACCTAGTTTCGTTAACGCTTTACCTAGCTAACGGCTTAACCTTGACCACCAGCGGTGTTATAGCTGTTGACACCAGCCTACCATCAAATGTAACCCTTGAGCTTTCACAACGTTATCCTTCTCTACTAGTAGTTCCACCTAAAACAATAACTTACCCTATAACGAGAACCACTATTAGAATTGTAACACAAAGCGAGACAGTTTTAGTTAATCACACCATAACGGTGAAAGAAATCGAAAAAGAAATAACAACTCTTGCCTATACAGAGACATATACCAAAGCTATAACCTCTGAGAAAATAATTACGTTTACTACATCAACGGCAATTAAGGAAATTAATTGGTTAGCAACAACATCGATAGCTGTCACTTTACTGGTATTAGGATTTGCAATGGGATGGGTAGTAAAAAGAAGGTAAATATTTGTTCAACAATATTTTTTCTTAAAATAGCTTCATCAGCTCAACTACTAATCAAGCTTAAGTTTTGACAATGATAGATTCTATCCTGATTATATCCTCTTCTACGGGCTCTAGGTGACCTACTTTAATAACCCTCCATGTTTCTTTATGCCTGTTAACGCTACCTGGTTCAATTCTTCTAATTGGTCCAAGAGATTCAAGCTCTAGGAATTTATCGTTGGTGTAGACCTCTACCATTGAGCCGTAGTCCGGGTATACACCCTCTACCCCGTTGAGCTCCTTAACAAATAGGTACCCATCTACGTAGTATGCCGCCCACCGAGGATTTGCGTTAACACCTATTTTTAGAGGATAAGTTGTCTGAGGATCTTGTTTTACAACTACGTAGTTATCCATGAGGATGAGCCTTCTATCGCTAAGCTTTGTGTAAGGCCATAAAGCTAAAACCCTATCAGGGAGTAGACATCTATCTTCGAATACCTGCTCAACACATCTAGGTTTCATCGGTACTACAGCAAAACCTCCGATCTTCATAAGCGAGATAGCCCAGCATGAAAACTCTATAGACCATCTACCTATGTTCTTAATCTCGTGAACAACCTCAACGCCGATATCGCTTTTCCTTATTTTAATGAACTTTTGAACAGAGTTCTGCGGCTCTGGATTCCCAACAACAGTTGCACCTTCATCTTCTAGGGATACCGTAATAGATTTATTGTCTAGAGAGTAAGCCCTAGGCAAAGACTCTGGGGCAACCCATAGCCTATGCCCACCGTATATTCTCCAAACACCTTCAGGTGTCTCCACGGCAAAATCTGGTACAACTCCGAATAGATTTAGCTCTGGGTTATCCTTAGGTGCTAGATAGATAATTCTAGGACCTATCTCGAGAGCAACACCGAGAATCATGTTGTTTATCTCTAGAAACATGGTTTTATAGCCGCTTACGGATCCCTCCCATACATGCATAATATACACCATCTTATTACTATAGGCAAGACCAGTATAAATACGTTATATTTCTTCCATATCTCACCTAAACACCAGAATCTATCAAAGCAGATTACGGAACTAGATAACGTGGTACAACATTATTATCCCAGAGGTTTTATACTGGTCCTAAATGCTACCCTACCCTTAGGTGCAGATATTGCTAATCTATGGTGTAAGTCACTACCCAGAGGTATGGTCTAAAGATAGATTCTACATAGACATCGAGTTGATGAAGAAGGCGAAAGTTAAAGTTGTTAGGCTTGGAGAATTCGCATGGTCTCTGATGGAACCTCGTGAAGGGGTTTACGACTTTAGTTGGCTCCGTGAACTTGTTGAAGATCTAGGTAGAAACAGCATATACGTTATCCTAGGTACACCCACAGCTGCACCACCACCGTGGTTAATTAAAAAATACCCAGAGATAATGCCTGTGGATTACCATGGTCATTCCTCTGGTTACGGTATTAGAAGAGAGTACTGTCCTAACAATCCTGTATATAGAGAATTCGCTAAAAAGATTACAGGTAAACTTGCTGAAGAATTCAAAGATAGTGAGTACGTCATTGGATTCCAGATAGATAACGAAGTTGCACTACCATTTAAATTCTGTTATTGCCGTTATTGCATTGAGAAATTCAGAAGATATTTAGAGGAGAAGTACGGCGATATAGAGAACTTAAATAAAGTTATGGGAGCCCTGATTTGGAGCCATAAGTACAATGATTTCAGCGAAATATATCCTCCGGGTTCTCCGTTCGATTTCTACAATAGGTCTCTCACCATGGAGTGGCTAAGGTTTAGGTCTAGATCAATGGTAGAGTTTGTAAGAACACAGTACGAGATAATTAAGAGTATAGCTCCTAACAAGTTCGTTACAACTAATTTGATAGGTTTAGGTATAGATATAGATTACTACGATCTCTGTAATTTCCTAGATATATCCTCTGTAGATGTTTACCCAAAGATGCGATCGGACGAATATAATCCACCAGATATAGCCTTCGTTTACGATGCTATTAGGGGTATGAGTAGAAACAAGAGTTTTATCGTTATGGAGCTCCAGGCAGGTCCAACAGATGGGTACAACGTTGGTTCTATCTCTAGGATGCTTGGTGTTACACCTGAACCTGGGGAGCTTCGGAAGTGGGCTTACCAAGCTATTGCGCACGGTGCTGAAGGAGTACTGTTTTGGAATTGGAGAACATTACCTGTAGGCAAGGAGCAGTTTTGGTATGGTCTGCTAGATCATGATGGTGTACCGAGAAGAAGATACTATGAAGCTTCTAAGCTGTTCGAAGAACTTAATAATATCTCTAGCTATATAGACGGCACCTTTGTGGATACCAAGATAGCTGTTACATTATCTTATGAATCTATTTGGGCTGCAGACATTATTGAAAAAGGCTACTATCCCTACAAGGTTATCGACGAAACTGTAAAAACCTATAGAGCTCTTTGGATTAATAGAGTTGCAATTGACTTAGTACAACCTAAAGCTAACCTCGGTAAATACAGATTAGTGTTTGCTCCTTCACTTTACCTTGTAGACGATGAAGTATTGAACAACCTTATAGAGTTCGTTAGAAATGGTGGAGTACTTATTGTAACACCTAGAAGTTTTGTTAAAGATGAATTTAATAGGGTACGCGAAAACAAGACTAATATTATTGAATTACTTGGTGTAGAAGTTGAAGAGTTTAGCAGATTACCCCCAAACGATAAAGTTAAGGTGAGTTTCTCATCTTCATCGTTTCTACTACCGGGAGAAACACACCATGGTTCTTCGTGGCTTGAAGTTTACAAACCTATAGACGGCGAGGTGTTAGCTAGCGCTTCGTGGAGATGGATTAATAATAAACCTGTTTTAGTTTGCAAGAGACACGGATCTGGTATGGCTATATCCATTGGCACAATACTATCTCAAGAAACGTTAGAAAAATTAGCTCATTCAATCCTTAGGAAAATGGATGTAAAGCCGATTGTAGAAGAATTAAACTCTGTTCGAAACATAGAGTTCTATGCTAGGAGTAACGGAAACGACGAATACATAATATTCGCTATTAACCATGGATCAGAGAGCAATAAGGTTTCATTTAGGTTAACCAATGGCATCAACGAAGTAGTTGAGTTGATAAGCAGCAAAAGATTAGGATCTAAGGATGGCGTTTTCGAACTCTACCTAGATCCACATGATGTAGCAATACTCTACATCAAAAATTAGTAGCAAGGATTGCGCAACCAAAAGCAAGGCGTTGTTTTATATGAGATGCTATGTATTTATTCGAAGTATATCAGCAGCTTAAGGCGTTATTCCTGTTCAAGTTTTTCTTTTATGAATGCTGAAGCTATTAAGAATATGAACTTCCCTTGTATTCCCCCTATAGTGTGCTCTATACCGTTAACCCGGATAGATATTACAGGTACCCCATAATCGCTTAACCTTTTCGCGTATGCCTCTCCTTGATCTCTTAAAGCATCTTTTTCTGCTGTTATTATTAACGCCGGCGGTAGTCCGCTTAAATCTGATAGTATTGGTGTGAAAAGTGGGTTGAAAGCTTCTTTAAGATTTCCTAGGTACTTTAATGTGAAATCTACTATTGTATCCATGCTAAGTCTACATCCTTTCTCTCCGTAAAGTCTAGCCGATTCCGAAAATGGATCGAAACCTATAACAGGTGTTACGAGTACTTGACACCTTAACTTTATCCCGTTATCCCTTGCAAGTAAACTTACGACGGCGGCTAGGTTTCCTCCTGCGCTAACACCCATTACGCATATAGATTCCTTATCTCCACCAAGCTCTTCAGCGTTTTCGTAAACCCATTTCAATGCATCGAAAGAATCTACTACTGCTGCAGGAAACTTATGCTTAGGGGCAAGCCTGTATCCAACAGATACAACAGTACAACCACAGTTAGTAACAAGAGATCTGCATTCAGCGTCTGACTCATCTATACTTCCTGCAACAAAACCTCCCCAATGGTAGTAGACTACTATACCCTTGGTTTTCCTCTCAAAAGGTTTGTATATTCTAAGCGGTATCTTAGCTTCTCTTCCCTCAATCACTATATCCTGGATGCCTAGCATAATACATCATTTCTACCTATACCGAGGTCTATGTTTATAAGCCCTACTTTTTGGTATTACTGCATGTGATTCAGGTTAAGTACTGTATTGTACATATGACAAAACCCTATTTCGTAAAATAGTTTGAACATAACCTGCTAAACATTAATACGCTGTTTATGGTGAAGAACTTAAAAATACTTCTAATTGCGTATACCTAGGAAGTGAAGGGGTATGCTTAAAGTCAGCTACAGAGAAAACTACCTGCGAGCTGCAAAGTTTGACTACCCTAAATTCGTACCTGTGTACATCAATATTTTTCGTCCACTCTGGAATATTCACGGCAATAAACTTAAGGATGTTCTCCGCAAATACCCTACGTTGTTTCGCAACCAAAACCTCGATGCTGTAAGGTATAGCGATGTAGAGGGTGTGCCCTATATAGATAAGTATACCACCGACGCTTTTGGATGTGTATGGAGAACCCGCGTCGAAGGCTATATAGGTGAGGTTGTTAAGCACCCATTAGATGATTGGAGTAAATTTGATAGCTTTAAGCTACCAGACCCAGAGCTAGGGGTACCAACAGAAAACGGTGAACCTCAGCCTATTATGCCCTGGGACAAGATATTTAGGATGCTTCGAAAAGCAAAAGAAAGAGACCAACCTATAATTGCTTCGCTATGGCAGCACTTCTTCTTCCTAAGGCTTATATACCTACGGGGGTTCAACAACCTTATAATGGATATGTATAGAAAGCACGAAAAACTTTACAGATTAATAGATATGTTAACAGACTACTACATATCGTTGATAAGGATTTACAAGAAAGGCTTCAGCTCAATAGATATATTTGCTTTCGCTGACGATCTAGGAGCAGAAGATAAGCCCTTGATTAGCCCTAGGATGTTCAAGGAATTCATATATCCATCGTATAAGAAGATTTACAGCGAAGCTAAGACCAATGGCTCTCTGGTGTTCCTTCATTCGGATGGCAGAATTGTTGAGTTATGGGATTTACTGCTAGATACAGGAGTAGATATTCAGTATGTACAGGATAAACCTAATGGGTTAGAGAATATACTAAAATTAAAGGGAAGAGCATGTATATTCCTAGATATCAATAGAAGGCTACTAGCTTTTGGTTCACCAGAAGAAGTTAGTAATTACATTAAACAGGTATTCGAATTCTTTAAGGACCCAAGAGGAGGTTTCATAATAAAACTGGAGTTTCATCCACCAGCAAGACTAGAAACAATAGATGAAGCACTAAAAACATTAAATGAACTTATATGGATTGAAAAAACATAGAATTACTATCAATACCGAAAATTACCTAAGCTATACCGCGGTTATTTTCATGGTTAGCGTACAGCTACTCATTTTAGAGTCAGCACAATTAATATCATTGTATTCGTTATCTGGATATAATTCCTCCTACCCTAAACCTATCCTAAGGAGTAGAAGGTTCTAAGAGAATCTAAGCTAGAACTTTGGTTTTCATAGGGATAGTTTCGTAACCGGTCAAGCATATAATTTTTATATCTGACCTGTATAAGCAGTGATATTACGTTTTAGGTTTTGCATTATTTAGGTGAATAATTTGAATGTCGACATTAAGGAATTAGCTCTTGCAATTGGCGACAAGAAAATTTTTCTATTCTGTGGAGAAATACATTACTTCAGAACACCTAAGAAATCGTGGTTCGATGTAATACTGAAGGCTAAAAGAGCAGGTTTGAACTGTATTGCTAGCTATATTCCGTGGAATTGGCATGAACCTCTAGAGAATCTAACTTTGTTTGGCGATGAAGTACCTCCTTCTCCTTATGAGTCTAAAGCCTTTAGCAGAGATGTAGAGAAATACATACGTTTAATCAAAGAACTTGGGTTATACTTTATAGCTAGACCAGGTCCATACATATGTTCCGAGTGGGATAGCGGTGGACATCCTAATTGGCTTTACAAGTACGTAAAGCTCTTTAGATCGTTGGATGAATCCTACATACACTATACTGAAAAATGGTACTCACTTATTCTACCGATAATAAATAAGTACACCTATGCAAAAAATGGACCCACAGTTTTGCTACAGATAGAGAACGAGTATCACTGGGGAGATGTACCGTACTTACTGAGGTTGTATGAAATCGCCCTTAAATATGTCAACGATATCCCTATTGTAACAAACGATGATTGGTACCTAGATGAACCCCCTATAATAAACACCATCGATGACTATCCATCTCCTTGGAATATAAAGAGCTTCGATGAGAAGATAAAGAACTACATGAGGACTCAGTCCGGTATGCTGAAGATGTTTATGGAACTCGAAGGAGGTTGGTTTTCTACATTTGGTGCACCGCTTCCAACGAGTAGAGGTAGTTTTCCGCCTGAGTGGACCGAGATCTTGATTAAAACAGCTATAGGGATGGGTATAAACGGGATAAACATATACATGTTCTACGGTGGAACAAACCCTGGGTACTATACCGGGAAGTTTATGACTACGACCTACGATTATGAGGCAGCAATAAGGGAGTGGGGTGAATTATCCAAAAGGTATTACGCTGTAAAACGTGTTGCCTTATTTATGAAGACGTTCAACGATTTCGTAGTTAATACAAAACCTGCGGAAAACGTTGTAGAAGCAACAAATAAAGGAATAGAAGTTTTTGCTAGAGCTGATGATAAGGGTTCGGTACTAGCTATTCTAAGGAATTTTGATGCAGGGTCTAAACACACCAAGGTTCTGTATAAAGGTAATGTCTATCCTTATCATGGCATTATCAGGGTACCTCCAAGGAATGCTAAGATGATCTTGCTTAACTACAGCATCAATGGAACTCCTTTCACAATTGCCTATACTACATCAGAGCCTTTACTACTAAGCGTATACGATAAAAAAGTTGTTCTCGTGGTCTACGGTGATCCTCTAGAGCAAGGGGAGATGCTTGTACATTCTAGTGATAGAATAGACCCTATATTTAGTTTAGATGTCTCTATCGATAGATTAAGCGATAAGAGTATCATAGTTAGCTACGTTTGCGGATCTAGTGATAGATTAGTTTCACTTAGATCTGGGGGATACGAGCTCTATATAGTAGCTATCTCTAGATCGAGAGCCGATAGAACTTGGTATATAGACGACTTTGAGCCTCCATTGATAATAATATCGAATATCTACTACATTGGCAGAGTTAATAGAGAAGGTAACGGTTCGGTCTCAGTAGAGTTAGAGCTTGATAAAGATAGTTGTGGTCCATCGACCATAGCATCTTTTGAACCTATATCGAGGGTGTCTATAGCCGGTAGAAGCATCGATATTGAAAATCTCAGCGGAATATTGTATAGGGTACAGCTAAGTGTTTGTGAAGATGCTGAAAAACCTTCTATAAGGTTAAGCGATGCATGGAAGATAGCAAAAGAGTTTCAACCATGGGAGGGTGCTATTGTAGAAGCTGGTATACCGCTTGAACAACTGGATATGCTATTCAATGGATATGCTTTGTATACTATTGAGTTTAATCTAAGCCAAGAGGATATAGCGAAACTAGTAAACAATATCCTCTACATAAGCTACTTCAACGATTACGCTACTATTACTTTAAACGGTACTGCCATAGCATCCGATTACCATAGTATAGAGGTTGATGCATCAAAAACCCTGAAGGAAGGCGCTAATAAGCTACGTATAGTGGTTGAGTCTATTGGTCATGCAAACGACGGTTTCCTCTATATGCCTAACGGATTAGTGGGAGGAATATACATAGGTAAGATTGGAGAATACCCTTTAACTCAGTGGATTTACATCGACTATACACCTCCATATGGTAGAAACTTTAGTTTAGCTAAGTTCTTGCATTACCCAGAAGATGTGGAGAAAATAATTAGTGATCCGAAGATGTTAGAAAATGCTGTGGTTGTTGATTCGATAACGCGCGGTATGAAGATATACATAAATAAGGTGAATATAGAGAACAAATCTGGTAGGTATATACTAGATCTTGGAGAGGGAAGGTATAGAAATAACTACGCAAGAGCACTTATATTCATAAACAAGAAGTTTATAGGTATATATGTAGGGCCTACCGATATAACTGACCACATAGTTGAAGGAGAGAACGAAATAATCGTAGTTCCTGAAAGAATACCGCCGACCCTCTATCCATCTATTAAGAGATACCAGGCTGTAATCAAGGGCATGTGGAGGATTAAGTACCATACCTATGGTCTTGAGGAGAAGTGGTTTAATAAAGAATTCAACGATGATGATTGGACATCGACAAGAATACCTCTTACTATAGATGGTCATAAGGGAGAGATTGTGTGGCTTAGGGGAAAAGTCGAAGCAGACATGGGTATGAATACCCATCCCATGAAGCTCGTGTTTAAGGCTAGTGGAGTGCGGGCACTACTATTCTTTAATGGTCAGTTGCTCGGTAGATATGTTGATGAAGGTCCTCAAACAGAATTCTATATCCCAGAGGCCCTTATGGAAAACGGCGTAAACAGTATAGCGATAATGCTTCACATAGTGGATAGCAGAGCATCGGTTGATAGAATATCTATAGAGCCTTACTATACGCATATGAAGACTGTTCTATCTCTTTACTTTGATTATAAGCAGTAGGTAATTGTTTAAGTTAATTAATGTTCTTTTTAGCTAGAGTTTGCAATTAGACATTTGCTTAGCCATTTAAATGCATCTTCCTGCATTTCTTTATCAAATACGTGAGGTTTATCGTAGAATATTCCACTATAGTTTTGCTCATAACCTGCTACTCTATATATTTCGGTAAGTATCTTGTGAGCTTTTAACTGCCCTTCGTAGGGAAAAATAGCATCTTGTTTACCGTATTGAACTAGAAGCGGTTGAGGGACATGTATAGCTAGTATATCCGGGATATCAAAGTACTTAACCATTTCAGGTATATACAGAGGCCACGTATGTTCAATACCTCTCCTAACTATGTCATCAATTGAGGATACTGCGGCAACAATTACACTACACTTAATTCTATCATCTAGTGCTGACAATAGTATACCTCTTGTACCGCCAAAAGATACCCCACAAACACCAATCCTAGTGAAATCAACCTCTGGTCTACTAACTAAGTACTTTAAAGCTACAAGATCCTCATAGGCTACTAAACCTGCTAGGCTAAGCCCTAGTAAATGAAGAGCTTTTGCTGCGAAATTCTCTACCCTATAAGATACCTCGTTGTACTTCTTTATCTTATCATCTAGATCTGTTACTTCAGCTAAATTACTTACCTCAATCCTTCTACTCCCGAAAAGAAGTACATCAACAGCTAGTACAGCGAAACCTCTCTTAGCTAGCTCAGTAGCCCAGCTCCTCCCACTATATAGCTTATCTTTAAAATTCCTTAAAATTTGGGGTTCTCCATCAACTTCAACTATTTTCTCTTTACCAAAGTACTTGAAGCCACCATGACAGTGAAGAGCTAGTATCCCCGGAAGTCTACCGTTATCAATTTTATCACTTGGATACATGAAGTACCCTTCTACCCTCGACCCGTATGGAAGCTCGTACGATATCTTCTCAACCACTAAGTTGTTTTTTCTAAAAACCTCATTTACAGATGGATTCGAAAAACGTATAGGAAATTTAGGTAGTAGAATCTCCTTAAGTTTATCTCTAGCTAAATTTTTCCACTCATAGATATCCCCCCAAACACCACTAAGATAAGAGAGAGTATACCAACCCGACGAATACCTCATAATATAGTTACTCATTAGCCTCAAAAGATCCTCAGCATAAACCCTCATTCAAAAACACCAAATAAAGAAAAAGAAAAACCACAGTATAATAAGTTTTTTATTCTACATATTGCTTACACCTTAACAACATAGCATAACAAATCTATTCATCTTAAATACTTAGCAGAATAATCGATAAAAAAGTAAGATCGGCTGAAACTTATTGATAACGTAACAATGTACTTGATCAATATATGTAAATCTCTTAATCTTACTATACTCAACAAACCTTTTTCCTATAAAAATTACATATTTCATGAATTCAACATCACCTTAAAACATTATATACTACTAACGGTTTTCTTATTAGTCTTCTATTAGAGAATAATTTCATGTAATTTCTAAGATTCATTAACCTTAATTACATTTCATATACTTATGTTTATAAACTTTATATTTATATATAATTCTCCCCCATATTTCTTTGTTACTATCTTTATTAGGGTAATATTCATCTGATAACGAGTACTGTAAGTAATCCTTAGAAAACTATGGCGTTTTACATGGTAAATTCTTTTTAAGTTAAATATAAACGTTTAATTTTAAGACAATTTGTGATATAGAATATTTTGAAACTTTAACTAAATCCTTAGATATGCCGTTGGTAGGTATACATCATTTGTTTTAAATGATACAAGAACTTTCTTCAGTTTATCTACTTCTCCCATAACTGTTTCTACGTCTTCGAATCCAACGTTATCTGTGTATAGAAATCTTATAGTTGATGGTGTTGAGAGGAGTATTTTGACTAAGTGGTTTCTCATTTTAAGATCTTTATAGGTGTTCAGTATGTTATCGATATCTATGTTGCTTAGGGGGTCTACAACTATGAATACTACGCATGGTTCTCTGCATAGGTTTTCGGTAATTTTTCGTGAGAACCAGCGAAGCAGTATATTACTGCTTACGTACTTGTTATCGATTGCTATAGGCCATTCTATATTGGATAACAGCTTATTTATCTCGTGAACTCTAGCTCTATCTACTATTGTAGATGCTTTAACGTCTTTCTCTGTGATTAAGCCTACAGCGACCTTCATACCTTGTGATAGTAGGTTTTCAACTACATCTAAAATCATCTTGGTTAGGAATGTTATTGGTGGTGGTTCTCCTGTGAAGAATCCGTTGTGTATTGATGTTAATACAACTGCGTTTCTATACATTCTATGTTCATACTCTTTAACCATAAGCTTACCAACTTTAGCAGAAGCTTTCCAATGAATTCTCTTAAAATCATCAAAAGGCATAAACTCTCTAACACTAAAAACCTCGGAACCAACACCTTTCCTCCTAGAAGACCTACCCTCGATAAGCGGTAAATGTGGTACAACAGCTTCAACGTTAAATATATGCCTAGACTTGATAGGAATAACCCTAATTTCTATAGGGTTAACAAAGGTAATTTTAAAGCTTATTCTAAGTATAGATAAGGGGGGTTCAAGGTCTACGGTTAAACCGTAGACGCTATGCTTACCTGGATAACCAGATACCTCTACCTCTAAACAATGGTTAAGCTTGTTAAATTTCCACATCAATGTTCTTAAACCGGTATCTGTGTTAAGGTTAACCTTCTTGATGTTAATGAGCTTAGCTATACCCAAAGGCTTTAACTGTAGCTCAAGGGTAACACTTAGATCTTCGATAACTTCGTAGATACTGTTAGACTTAATCTCTATATTGATATACTTCATCAACTCCGTAACAGCTAAATCTGCTGCTATAGTTATAGATACAACGTAGAGAATTGTAGATAACATAACTTTAGTAGGAAAATACCCTACGTATTCGCTGTAGTAAATACATATAATAGCGAAGACACCTAGTAGAAAGAGGGTGTAGATACCCTTGGACGGTCTTAAGCTATGAAGTGTAGTATAGCTGTAGTAGTTTTCGTTTACCCAAAGGTTTAGGAGCTCCAATGCGAACTATAACCTCTAAAACTCTTTACGTGTACATGAATACCGATAACGTGTTTAGTTTTCAATACATATAGGGGGTTTACTTTAGTTCTCCTAAATCTATTTCCTAGCTTAACAATTGATTTAATTACGTGTTTGTGCCTCAAGACAAAGGCGAGTGTTTCCTTAGCTTTATTTGTAGAAACTTCTACGATAGAATTTTTGTTCTCAATTACTTTTTCGATGACCTTTATTTTCTTCACAGTATATTCCGTTGTTATTTTACTTAGACTCTTCATACTTGTTACAGCTAGAAAAATATTAACCTAGTTTAAGAATATAAATCTAATGTGGCTAAAATGAGAAAAACTACTTCAATGATCTGCGTTGCATCAACGGTTTTTCTAATTACGTTAGCCTTGTTTTCTACAGTAGTAGCTGAGGAAGTAAGGCACCCTAAAAACATTGGGGATTTAGTTGATGCTGGCTTCCGCAGCTATAGAGAGCTTACTGAGTGGCTAAGGTATACAGGTATTGCTTCTAAGCTGAACATAAATTTATCCGATGTTAAGGATGTTGTTTTGAAATCTCAAGCAGTTTTAGATGAAGTGTACAACAACGCTTCTTTGTCTATGTTTATAGGTGCTATACAGTTAAAGCAGCTGAAGATGTTTTCACAGTTAACCAACTACATTGGTCATCGTGATATAGTTAACTTATTGAAGATGGTAACCTTAGGGCTAAATATATCTAGAGTAGATTTTAGGTGTAGAGATCTCTTCTCTAAACTTTTAATAAATATAGTTCAACCTGGGTTCTGTAATTATACGTTAACGGATCTAGATCACCTTACTTGGTATATAATGAAGTTAAGCAGTGTAATACCTGTAGATCGCCTTACGTCAATCCTTGGCAAGGTCTACACCATGAAGATGGCTATGAGGGTTAAAGCTATAAGTAGAGATATGCTAAATAGATTACTAGACGATCTCCTATATAGAGAATCTATAGTCGTATACCTAATTCTCAACGATGTAGTAGTAACAAATAGGATAGTAGTGGTAACTTCAAGCCAAGAAACATCTGGAGCAACGACAACCAAGGGGTTGGTTACCTATAATAAGTCTTCGGATAAAGTGTTAACCTTTGAGGATTTAGAGAAAGCTTTGAGCATAGTCACCGAGATTCTAAGGTTATCGGAGAAATACAGTATTTCTTTAACCTCTGAGGATATTCTAAATATTGTAAACTACATACTGAGCCTAGATATAGAGGAAGCTGTAGCTCTTTTAAAATCCATTGACGAGAGCCATCTGAGATACCTAGGGCAATCCCAAGCGCATAACAGTAAAAATAGTGCAGCAACTATACCTTCGGAGGTAAACGAAGAAGAGGAAAATGCTTCGTATATTATGCCTATGGTTCCACCTGATGAGTTCCACGATTATTATCGGGAATTTGAAGAGTATTTACGTGAATCTACGGAGACCCGCGACGTTGATAGAGGGGGTTTAGGTGGAAATGTAGGTGAAGGGCCGAAAACAATTGATGTAGACGCTTATATTGTTCAGGTAATAGCCTCTGGATTACTAAGTACTGTTCTAGAAAAAGTAAATACCCCTATTATATTTATTCCTTCTCTAAGTAGTATAGATTCTTCGTGGAATACTCCAACGTATCCCAGAAGATCTACTAAAGAAATGCAGATTGGTAGAGGACCTTCTAGCTATTCATTATGGTTGTACGTAATTTTATTGCTCTCTACATCAGTAGGAGTTGCCCTTGTATTCAAACCCCATATAGTTTTAATGGTTTTAATGAGGATGTCTAAGTTGTTTAGAAGTAGCGTAGAAGGTGTGTACAAAGCGCGTAGCAATAGCGTATTCGAGTTGTTCTGGGTTCTAATGTATAAGCTTGCCAAGGTTTTAGGTATTCAAATTGCTGGTAGCGATACGCATAGGGAAGCATACGCTAAGATTGTGTCTAAGGTCATTGATGGAGATCTTAAGCAGAAGCTAAAGGATATTACCAAGGATTATGAAGTTCTACGTTTCAGCGATAAGCACTATTTAGATAAAGATCTTTGGGTAAAGTCCGTGGTATCAATACTTAGTGAATACGATTAACGGGGTGACTGTGATGAGGTTAAAGTTCTGGGTAATTGCCGTGATAATATCTGTTGTTACGTCGTTTTCGGTTATTGCTTTGAGGTATAGCGTGTTAGACTTTATTGCTACAGCTTTACTCTTGCTTGTTTCTACTTATGTTACTCTAAGGTTTATTTTATCGATATACTTCGGGATTGAGATGAAGCCGGTACTATACATAGATTTTAAGTATCTAAACTCAGCGGTTTTTAACGGTGTAGTAGTCACTATGCTAGGCATAACCTTAGATGCAATTCTATCTATGGTATACACAAGAACGGTTCAATCAATGGTTCTCTCTGCAGTTATAACGCTAGCTGTTCTTCATATAATAAACAAAATCCTTGGATTGAAAGGTTTAAAAGTAGTCCTAACTTTATCCGTTCTAATCACCGGTGTCCTATACGTACTTGGATATATTAAGGAAATAGGGCTAGCTCCAACATAGAAAAACACAGATGAAACAAGGTGTAATCTATGGAGAAAAACGATGTGCATACCATAGTAATAACATATTTAGCTGTTGCTGTTGCTGTACTCGCTATATTTTTAGCAATATCACAGAAGTATGTAGCATCTATTGTATCTCTTGCTTCTGCTCTAACTATCTTTTCTTTTATTAGCGAGAAAAGGTGCAAAGATTGAAACTCAAGCACCTTGCGTTAATATTAGCTTTAGCTGTAGTTGTATTTTTAGCTTTGGAAACCCAAAGAGAAGGATTAATGCATCATGGTGCATCACCTTATAATTCTCGCTGGGATGGTTCGTCAAATTTCGCTAAGCATTTATCTTCTTTTGGTAGCGTAGAGATAGTTGATGATTGGGTTAACATGAATTTAAAGAATTACGTGAGCTATGGATGTAGAATTATATTCTTGATTTCCCCTGAGCAAAGCTATAGTCAATCAGAGATAAGCACAATAATCACCTTAGTTAAGGAGAAGGCCTTCAACCTTGTTATCATGGATGAAGGTCCTTACTCAAACGACTTAATGAAGACCTTAGGTTTACCTGTTTGGATAGATGCTTTTAGGTACGTCGATGTATTTAGACAACGACAAGGGATTGCAGGTGCTACACCTGGATTTATAGAGCTTGGACAAGCATACTATGTATTGTTCTCTTTCGTATCACCGGTAAGCATTGGAAATACATCAAATTGTAAAAAAATTGCATACACTATTGAAGGCGATACTGTTGGGGCTCTATGCGAAATCCAAAAAAGCTTCGTCTTAGTTATAGGGGATGGCTCTATAGCTATAAACGCCTTGGTACCTTCGCCTCCTACTAAGAATGTATACTCGGAGGTCATAGAGGGGGTAGTTAGCTTGGTATGCAGAGGTAACAGAAGCGTTTTATCCTTGATAGATGCATCTAAGTACAACCTTAGGGTTTTAACCTTCAGCGAACTTATTGAAGAAGGTTATAGCGGTATCGAATCGCTTATGCTAACCTTAAATCCGTTTCGGCACCTCTACCCTTATTTACAAGGTAAAGAGCTCTACCTATTACCTAGCTTTAGCATAACCATAATTATATTCTTCGCAGCAGCTACTGCACACATTTCTAGAAAGAGAAGGTTGGAAATCTCTGAAGAAATTAGCAGTAAAATCTTCATAGTATTCCCAGGTTACAGCCGTACTGCTGTAGAGGTTCTAGTGAATCTATGTAGATCGCATGATAAGTGTGTTAAAGAAGTTCCCTGTATCCTGAAGAAAATCAACGATAAGTGTGTAAAGCAGATTAGCAGTTATATGTCGAGGGATAGAGATTTTCGGCGAAAAATCTTAGAGAAAGTTTTACTATCTTGAGTATATAGCGTAGGCTCGTTTTTTAGGTGTTAGATATGGTTGATCAAACTCTTGACGAGCTTGACATGAAGATCTTAGGTATACTTGTAGAAGATTGTAGTGTAAGTATAAGAAAAATAGCTAGGGTTCTAGGTAAATCCCCTACGCTTATCTCAAAGAGGATTCAGAAGCTTAAAGATATTGGGATAATTGAGAGGTGCACAGCTGTTGTTAATTATAGAGGTATAGGCTACAACTTAATGGCTTTAATACTCTTCAACGTCTCTGGAGCGCATATAGAGGAAGTGGAGAAGATGTTGGCTACAGAACCTAATATCAGAGGTGTTTATGATATCACCGGGCAATACGATATAGCTGTTCTCGCTATGTTTAAAGATGTGGAGGAGCTGGATAAATTCATTAAGAGGATACTTAGGCACCCCTATATAAAGGGTAGTGTAACCAGCGTAGTTTTTAAAGCAGTTAAAGATGGTATTCACATAGGTTTACAGTAAAAAGCTGAACATGATGACTGTGGTGGGCACTGATAGATGATGTCATGAATCCTTGCTGAAGGTGTTCTACGAGGTGTTTAAAGCCTTGAATGTATTGAATAGCGAAGAACTGCTTAAGAGTTTAGGCTATGACTATGTAAAAATTGTTGAACCTGCTGTAGAGCCTAGCAGAACAGAGGTAAAGTTCAAGGACATCGTACCTGAGCTTGAGAAGCTGAAGATAGAGATTGCAGATGAAAAGCTATATAATCACCAGCTAAAAACATTGAACCTGCTTAAAGAAGGCTACAACGTGGTACTCAAAGCAGGAACAGGTTCTGGGAAAACTGAGAGCTGGTACTTCTACTTCCACGAAAAAGCTAAGCAGGGGAACTTCAAGGCTATAGCAGTATACCCAACCCTCGCCTTAGCTAACGATCAGATAAAGAGGATATCGCTATACGCATCATCCGCAGGGATACCTGTAATGAAGATAGATGCTCTTCTAAGGGATGAACTTTCCCGAAAAATCGGCAAGACCGGGCTTAGGAGAGAAATAGCTAACGCTAAAATTGTTGTTACAAACCCTGCTTTTCTCTTCCACGAAGTTAAGAAACTCCTCTTAACTCCATCAACGTGCTTGTTAGACTTTAGAAAAATAGATCTGCTGATTATAGACGAATTCGATTTCTATACCCCAAGGAGTATCGCAATTATGCTTGGAATGATTAAAATATTAGCTGGGTACAGCGATACTAAACCTCAGATTGTTGTTCTTACAGCTACCCTTGCTAACCCTGAGGATATGTGTAGATACTTAGAAGAAGTAACAAGTAGGAAATGCGTCGTCGTCGATGGGGAACCATTTAAGGTTGAGAATAGGGTTTACATTGTTTTAGGTAAGAACATCAAGGATGTTTGGCAGATAGCCCGTAAGTACAGGGATTCCATCATCTATAGGGAGGATGTGGATAGGGATATTGTAGAGGCAATCGACAACCTCGAGCTGTTTAAGAGAAACCCCTATAGGGTTCTACAATACCTAGAAGCTCTTGGTCTAGAGGTACCCTCGATATCGATTGATCTACGGGAGATACTAGCTAAGTACGCTGAGGATAGCGGAGTATCGCTCGTGTTTACAAAAAGTATAGCGAGAGCAGATGAAATAGCTAGAATGCTTAGAGAGGTTATAGGAAACGCTATTGCAACGCATCATCACCTAGTTTCTAAGAGGGATAGAGAGGTTATTGAGGAGAGAGCCAGGAAAGGTGAGGTTAAGCTCGTAGTTAGCCCAAGGACGTTAACCCAGGGTGTAGATATAGGGACTGTAGTTAGGGTTATTCATATAGGTCTTCCTGAAAACGTTAGAGAATTTCTCCAGAGAGAAGGTAGAAAAGGTAGAAGAAGAGAGATAGCCTTCGCTGAATCCATAATAATCCCATCTACTAGGTGGGATTGGGAACTCTTAACAAAAGGTCTGGATGTTTTCAAGAAATGGCTTTCACTACCTTTGGAGAGAACCGCTATAAACCCAAGAAATAAGTACATTTTCCTGTTTACTGGTTTAGCCAAGATTCTATCTCCTTGGTATAGAGAAAAACTAGCAGAAGAAGAATACGAAGTCCTAAAGAAGGTAAAGGTTGTGAAAAAGGATGGGTCCTTCGATTTAGACAAAGCTAAGTGGATATGGGAGAGACTTAATTTCTACGAATTTGCTCCACCATACGGAATCAAGAGATATCTTGAGGATAACGGTAAACTTGTACCTCTAGAACCTATAGGTCACTGCGATCTCGTTGAGCGCTTCCAGAAAGGTTGCCTCGATTTATCTCAAGACGCTATTGTTAAATACGTTGAGACCGGGAGAAGTAAAGGGTTAGCTAGAGCTGTTGTTGAAGTAAAGCTTAGTAAGTTTAACTTTTTTAGCGATGACTCTATAGCTGAAGCCGTTGAAGAGTACAAATTTACTAAAATGAATTGGGGTGAAGAATCATACCTACTAAGAGATATTGCTAGAGGAAAACTTACAAGCTACGTGCTCGCCGTTGTTTACCCCCCGAAGCAAGGCTTTGGAGATTACCTAAAAATACCTAATAGGGTTATATGGTACCTTATTGCGAATAAACCTAGGGTTGTAAGGATAGGAGATAAACATGTAGTTACATACGATAGGAAGACTATATATGTTCCTGTTGAAACAGCTGGGATGTACCGCGACTATACGTACGGTTTCTACGTAGAAGCCGACGAAAGAGACAATGCAACTCTTCTTAGGCTTGGGCTAGCCTACTTAATGATCTTCCTAAGAAAGGTCTACGGAATACCGTTTGAAACCATAATGTATAGCGTTGGTAAAATAGGGGAAAAGAAATTCATTGAAATTCATGAACCTGAAGCTGCAGGTATTTTAGAGACCCTCGAATGGGCTAAAGTTAGGAAGGATTTAGAGGTGTATAATCCTGAGGAATTAGATCTTGTGCTTTTGCTTCAGTTAGACGATATAGCTTACTCGGATCTTCTATCGCTTGAATTAGACCTAGGTACACTTAAGGAGCTTGCAATAAAAATTGTAGATTATATAATATTAAGGGAGAGAATTTCAGCTGTTTTCCGCGGTTTAGAGATAGTTATTCCAAAGCCTAGTAGAGCTCTTAAAATTCTGTCACTTGAAACTATAACGCATGTAGTTGACGAAGAAGAGGTTATAAGGAGGGGTATAGTAGGGCTTGGGGTCTTCGACGGCGAATCCGTTGAAAAAACTGTTGAGTTATACACCATGCTTCCATTCACACCACCTCCTAAATCGTTAAAGGATTTTGAGGTATACGTAGAGGATATGGTTATGTATAACAACATGAAGCTGATAGTGTTAGATAAAGAAGTGACAGCTAAGGAACTCGAAAAAATAGGGTTAAAGAGGTTAGCTAGAACAGTTAAAGAGTACAGCTATGGTATTAGAGAATCTATAGCGAAAAAGCTTGATATTGAAACTATATCGCCTAGCATAATAGGGTACGAGCTATCGGTAAAAGGTCTTGATATAGATGTTAATGCGCTTGATATGGCTAATCTCCATAGGGTTTACGTTGATGTATCTAGGGAGGAGTCGCTTAAGGAGTTACCTCAGATCCTTAAAAATGCATTAGGGAGGTACTTAGAGGCTCGAACTAAACTTATGTATCTTCTCTACCTTATCTTTGAAACACTACGCGAAGATACTGCTTAGCGCTAAGATAAGGCTAGCTCAAAAGATGTTTATAAAATCTTCATTTGAGTTCGCTTGACATTACCCCTTTTCTTATAAGGGATGATACAAGCCTCTCTATTCTGGAGGGAGTAACAGCTATCGTATTGAAGCCTTCTCTTTTTAAAAATTCCACAACATCGTTGTACAGGTTCTCGACATTATACCTGGTTAGCTTGCCGCTAGTAACCCTCAAAATAGCGTTCACTATATCTTCATTACTCGGATACCTACCTTTTTCCCTAGGCTTAGAGACCTTAAACCTCCGCTCGTAATCATCTATTTCCTTAACAATATCCTCTGGTACGTACTGGTCATAGTTTTCAAGGTCTTTCGACATTACATACCCCATACATACTTAAATGTGTAATCTATCTAACTTAACAGCAGTAGCTATATAATGCTGAAGCAATATTTGAACTTTATGGTTATAAAGCAGGGTTAATAGCTATATATTTGTTTGTGGAAAACTACCTTTGTCTATAAGATCCGAGGAACACGAATAGCAGTACACCTGCAACTAACAGCGATGCAATAGTTACAGCTATAGTGTGGTAATCGTTTGTACCTCTCGAAGCAGCTACTATTTCCTTATTTTGTGTATTCTCAATCACTATAGTTGTGGTAATAGTATGCGTTACTGTTTGTTGCTGAACTATATAACTTGTTGTAACTGAGTACAGCGTACGTTGTTTCTCGTAGCTTGTAATAATTATTGGTGTAGCTGATACTAAGGTATGTGTTGATGATAATGTTATGGTTGTGCTAATTGTTTCCGTAACAGTTGATGTAATTGGATACGTTGATATCATCGGTGTAGCTGTGTATGAGGTGATCGTTACAATAGTAGTTAACGTTGTAGGTAGATGCACCGTGGTTGTTACCGGAGCTGTTAACGTTGTGGTTAAAGTTTTAGTTGATGTAGCTGTTGTGTAAACAGTTGATAGTCTTGTGGATGTTATAGTCGTAGGTATCTGTACCGTAGTGGTTTTTGTTAATGTAAGCGTTACCGTGAAATACATTCTTTGGATAATCGGTGTAAAAGCGTATATAACCCATTCCGTATTTTCGAATATTCCTTTGTAGCAAACATTTGTGGCAAAGTATATGGTTATGCCGTCGGTGGATACCCTCCCCATGGAGTCTGAGCTACTGCACCCTGTGTTATTGTTTAACGTAGCGGTTTTACGTAGTATTAGTTCTCTATCGTATATATAGATGACATGTTTGCTTGGGTTAGCATAGAATACGTATATATCTCCATTAACATATAGAGTTTTAGAACCGTAGTAGCTAAGGATCCTCTTCACCTCAGAACCGCTAGAATTATACTTAACTATGCCAATAACAGATTTATCGCTTCTAACACCAATACCTACAACGAATGCGTTACCAGCATCATCAAAGGTTATAGAGGTAGCCGTTCCACCGAGATCTGATTTAACGATTCGTAATATCGACAGGTTTTTATCTAGGATTACAACACCCCACCAAACAGCGTCTATAGATCCTACAGCCCAAAGCCTACCGGTCACCGGGTTAAAGCTAATACTGTATAGGTAATCAGAATTATCGTATCGATCAAATGAATATACCTTGTTATCAACTAAATTTAGATTAAGATCTCTTTTCTCTAGATACCACATATAGTGTATTCCTGTACGCTGAACACCTCCTATATATATGTAAGAGCCATCACTTTCTATCGATATACCGTAGGTGGCATCAGGACCCTCAGCTGTTTTCAGTAGATTTAATTCTTTATCTAGGATAGCTATGAATAGTTTTCCCGATTCGAATCCTCCATATGTAGAGAACATGTTTACTACTCCAACAACGTACAACATGTTGTTGACAACCGTGCAATCGTATAGAATATCATCTAGCGTGCTAGACGGATTTCTATTCCATACTTTAACTAAAGAACCATCATATTTATACCTCTTCTCTATACGGAACTGAGCATTTATCATATTCCTATCGTATCCTATAACGTATATGTAATCTTCTATTAAGCATATAGCGAAAGGTTTATCGTCTAGAATTGAGAGATTACTTTGTCTACTCCAAAGAAGTTCTCCGCTTGCTTCTACGTGAAAAATAGGGTTTAGTAAGAAACCTAATAATGAAGCTAATGCTACTAATACGATTAATTTTCTTCTCACTTCCAGCGCAACCACAGACTGTATTAACTTATATCTACTGCTAATAACTTTATAAGGACTAACAAGGTCCTAAGCTCCTGATTTATATTTTAGAATGCCATGGTTTTACCATCTTTAAGGAAGCACAATATATTGTTTGTCCATATATTTATTTAATCTATTGGGGTGGTTAAGATTTATTGGGTATTAGCCTAGTTAACCATTAGCATAAATATACTCTTTAAATCTTTAAGCATTAAACGAATGCCATTAAGATTTACTTAATCGAACAAAAGTACCGCATACGTAAGTCTCCTCCGCTATACTGTACAAGGTGTTAACGATTTAATACTTACTAGTTTGGTTTTATCTAAGGTGTTAAATGGCTGTGCTGTACAGAATATATGGTGATGTCTATGCTTTAGCTGATCTTCCAGCGATCTACATACCTAAGTTTAAAGCTGTTGTTATAGCGGATGTTCACCTAGGTTTCGAAGAGGATATGGCTTCAAAAGGGGTTTTTCTTCCAAGAATACAATTGTCAAAAACTGTTGACGTTATAGAGAAATCATTAAGCTATGTAGACGCCTCTATACTTGTTATAGCAGGCGATATTAAGCACCGTTTTGAGAAACTAGGAAGGAAAGAAGCTAGAGATCTTAGAGAATTCTTGGAGGTATCCATCAAGAGGTTTAGGAAGATTGTAATAGTTAGAGGAAATCACGATACATACTTACTTACTGTATGTAAGAAACTAGGGATAGATATATACGATGCTCTCTGGCTTGATGATATCCTAGTTGTTCATGGGCATAAGGATATAAGAGGTAAGAAGGGGTTCAGCTTGGTCTTGATGGGTCACGAGCATCCAAGCATAGCGTTGAAAGATCCTGTAACAGGTCATAGTACTAAGTTTCCCTGCTTCTTACTAGCACCTTTAAAGAAAGGTGGATATGCGCTCGTTTTACCAGCTTTGGGTGTATACCAGAGTGGTACAGCTATATCAACACATAGCGAAAGCTATTTATCGCCTATAATGAGGGGTGAAGCCGATTTAGAGAACGCTAGGCCATTCATCATAGTTGAAGGCGAGGGAATTGTAGAGCTACCTCGCTTAAAACTAGTCGAAGACCTAATGGCATTCATGTAGTTTATAGGTTTGCTTAAATACGTATAATTGATGCAGAGGATGAAAGCTTTTAAATCGCTTAAAAGCTACTTCTCTTAACATGAGCGTGAGACTATTTCATCGGAAACAGTACATTCTCATAAAGAGTTGCACCAAAAATACCTCGCAGATCTTGGGAACCCGAACATAAATGTGAAAATCGAGAATATAGTAGCAACAGTATCGATAGAGCAATCAATAGACCTAGAGTACCTAGATAAAGTACTACCTAACGTTGACTACGATCCCGATCAGTTCCCAGGGCTGGTATTTAGGTTAGATACACCGAAGGTCACAGCTTTAATCTTTCGATCAGGTAGAATGGTTGTTACAGGAGCTAAGAGCACAGCAGACTTAATTAGGTCTGTTAAAAAGATTGTACGGGTATTAATGAGATATAATATGCAGATAACGTCTAGACCGAGGATACAGATCCAAAACATAGTGGCATCTGTCAATCTTGGCGCTGAAGTACTTTTAGAGAAAGTTGCATTCCTACTAGAGAACACTATGTACGAGCCAGAGCAGTTTCCAGGGCTTATATACAGGATGGAGGACCCCCACGTGGTTTTACTGATATTCAGTAGTGGGAAAATGGTTGTTACAGGAGCTAAAAGCGAAGATGAGGTTTTCCAAGCTGTTAGAAACATATACCTAAAGCTAAAAGAGTTAGGCTGTGTAAGAGAGACTAAACCAGAAGAGGAAATACTCAGCGAAGAACTGGGATTCATGGAGTCCGGAACATCTAAGAAGAAACTTACATATAAGGACTTCTTATTCTAGCCATTAAAATAGCTACCCCATATGGAGACTGCATCTACATCAAATCCCGCGATTTTTTCTTCAACGTAGTCTATTTTTGCAATAGTGGGAATTCTAACCCATTCACCTAGTAGTATAGCTTCCCCAATATTTAAACCAGGGAGCTCCTCAATAACATCGTGGAACATTGGCTCGCAATACCTAGCTATATGGTTTTGATCTTCGGGGTGCACAATCCTTAGAATAGCTAAGTTACCGAGCTGGCTTAAGATAGTAGCATCTAGACCTCTTGGTCTCTGCGAAACTATTACTAACCCAACACCGAACTTCCTGCCTTCTCTAACAATAGCTGTTGCCTCTCTCTTCGTAGCAGTCTCTTGATCGTTTGGAATAAATATGTGAGCTTCTTCGACTACAACTATTATTGGTACCTGCAACCCTCTTCTACCACCTAGAGCTACTTCTTTTCTAGCGTTTAGAACTCTATTTAGCCAGTGAGCAATAACAGCATCTGCTTGATTTATTTGGAGCTCGCTTAAATCAACAATATTTATTCCACCTAAAGCTATTTGCTCTACGACATCTTCAACTTCTTCGCTTAGAATTTTCCTAAGGTATTTCTCGTAAGCGATTACCATGTCTAAGATTTTCTGCGCAGATGTTCCGAACTTAGGAATTTTTGTCTGTAAGCACCTCCTCAAATCGTGAAAGAAATCGCTGTTCCTAGGCATATGATCTAGCGATTCAAATAATGCTGCTCGTTGTCTTGTAGCATTCTTAGGTATATTGAGGAGCCTGGCTATTTCATCAAAACTCATCATCCTAGGGTTAAGCTTGGGCTTGATGACGTTTAGCCCTGGTGTCGTCATAGAAATGTATTCCCCATGATAATCGAATATAATTATCGTTCCATGTTTCTCGGCAACTCTTTTTGCTAGCAATGCAACTAGGTTGCTTTTACCCATACCGGTCATAGCTAAAATGCCTAAGTGTCTTGAAACTACCTTATTTATATCAACTTTGACTTCTACGGAAGGTTCTCTGAGAAGAACCCCTACCTTTGCGTAGCTATCCTTGGCTGGGCTGAATATCTTAGATAGGATACTTCTAGGAGCTTTAACCACCTCGGTGCCCGGAGGTGGTGGTACAGGTGGTATTCTAAGCTTAGAACAGCTATCGTCTAAGTAACCGAGTATATTAATAACGCCTTTATGGTAGTACATTTTCTCACCTCCCCTAATATTCTTAACAATTCTCTCTATATCCCTCGGATCATGCATATCCTCTGTAATAACAGAGCTTCCGGTGATCGTTGAGCTAACCATTGCTAGTACGTCAAAACCGTAGTACTCCATGTATAGGTACTCCCCAACCATAAGAGGTCTTGAGGCTAACACCTCAGCTTTGTATGGTTTACTCTCTCCTACAACATAGCCAATATTCTCAAGCTCTACATGTTCTGCTGTAGATGCTGAATTGCTTTTAAGTATACTAAGAAAACTCATTATAATCACATCAAGAAAGCTTCTCTATCCCTAGGATCCTTAGCTATACCCAGGAGAATAGCCACCCGTTCAACATCTTTACTACTAACCTTAGCTAGGTTATGAGCTCTAGCAAGCGGGTACGGGTATCCGGAGATAATAACATCCGATAAAACGTCTATAAGATGCTTAATCCTTGCATCTATGTCTTCGTTAGGTTCTACGACTATCTCAATTCTGTAAACTCTAGAAAATTTATCGAATCTAGTATACGTGAGACCTATGGTTAGATCTAACCCTGTAGCCCTCTTTGAGTACTTGTTAAAGAGCTTAGCAACAGTTGCTACCCCTAAGTTTTTTGAGTATACCAAGTCTATAGGTTTTGAGTAACCTACCTCAAAGTCTGTATACCGCTCAAGGTAGTATATATCCCCTTTAACAAGACCAAGTAGATCCCTTGAGTTAGAATTCTTTGATATAAAAATGAATTTCTTCGGGTTAATGCTTAACATAATTATTAAATCCTTTAGTAACTGTGCAACATTAATACCGTTGTTTTCAAGGACCTCTAGCCCTGCATCTAAAGATGCTTTATGCAGTTTATATAGAATTGCAACTAAGCTTCCATCAACAAGAACAAGGTCGACTTTGCTGACGAGCTTCTCCATGAACTTCACCTCTGCGCATGTCGATAGTATGGATAACTCGTACTCAAGATTAGGGCTACTAACTATGTCTACGTTAACCCATCCATCTAGATTTTCTTCTCTATTCTCGTTGAGCAAAACAGAGACGGTGCTTACAACGTATAGAGCGTATCCTCTGTACTCTATGTAGTTGTAGCCGCTATCTATGCCAGCTAAACTAGGCTTCTTTATGTAGGGATTATAGGATCCCTTGTATTTAACCCAAATAGATTTTAAGAACTTTAGAACATCCATTGAAATCAATTCATCAACTTTACTTCTTAGAAGCCCGAAGCGATCAAGTGCTAGATCTAATATTTGCGTCAGCATACCTATATACCCACCCGGCTCCTGGGAATACCTAGATATTACCTAGCTCTAGAAGAATATAAAAGAGAGAGTTAGGTGAAAATATTAGTGGATTTCTCGTTAGGTGAATGCATAAGTATGAAAATCGCTGAATGTAGCCGAAACTGCTCTAAGCACATAAGGAAAATATTAGAGGATACTATGTCATGGTTTCACTCGTACTATGCATTATCGTGTATAGACTCAGGCTTATGTAGAGCTGTTATAGCTTACGAAGATGGGGTTTCAGGGGTAGGTGTTTTCTACACTATACCGAGGCTAAGTATAGGTGTTATATACTATGTTGCTGTTCTTTCTAAGTTTCGGGGTAGAGGTACCGGAAAAGCTATTGTAGTAACGATAGAAGAGCTACTTAGCTATGAAGGTGTAGATGTTTTTATGGCAACAACTAGGAGTAGTAACTTAGCATCCAGGAATATGCTTAGAGACTTAGGTTATATAGAGGTTATGCTGAGCAATCTTGCTAACGAAGTTGAAGATCTTATTACTATGATGACCTGCGGATACGAAGACGATGTACTCTACGTAAAGTTGAACAGTATGAATCTAAATGAGTTCTTCAGAATTATCGCACATCCCGGTTCAATAAATGTTATAGAGGATACGTGGAGAAAAGTATGCTATGGTCCTTGGGCAAAACTGAGAAAACATTAAAGGTTACCTCTTCTTCTCTTGTTTATTTGAAGGTTCCACGTGGACTATAATATCCATACCTTGTTTCTTAAGTTCTTTCTCAATACTATCTGCTATATCATGGGCTTTATCTAGCGGTGTACTCGGATTAACTTCAACAATTACATCTCCGTGGTATACCCTTTCTATAACTCTTCTAACTCTAACTCTGCTAATTTCTACTTCATGGTTCTTCACTATCTCCTGGATCCTGCTTATAACCTCTTTAGGTGCTACATCGCTTACAGCATTAACTAATTCTCTGAAGTTTTCTGAAAGCTCAAACAGTAGATATCCTGTTAAAACCAAGGCACCTACAAAATCGATTACGTAGCTAATCATAATACCCCCCAGAGATGAAGCTATAGACACTATGCTCTCTATAAGCTCAATCGCTGTAAAACCCCCGTAGCTAGAAACTATTGAATGGGATTTCCTAGCTATTATGACGGATAACCCGTATGGAATCATAGCTATAGATGCGTAAAGCGGTGATTCGTATGAAACTTCGTATGATCTTCCAATAGAATTTACTATATCTAGTATGATTATCCCTGCAACAAAAGAGTAGAGCATTAACATCGATATAGGTCCCCCCAGCACTAACCTATGATGCCCGTAGTGGTGATCTGCATCAGGGGGCTCCATACCGGCTCTAAAGAACTTCAGTATAAGTACTATAGCTAGGGTATTGGCTATAGATGTCATAGCGTCTACGAAAACAGATTTAGATCCACCAACAATCCCCCCGTATACCTTGAGAGCTCCGCCAACAATACTCAGCGTTATCAAAAACCATATTGTTTTTTCTAAAGCTCTATCCCCCATTATCCCACATACTACGTTGAAACTATTCACATAAAAATAAGGTTTTCCTCCTTAATCTTCTTACTGTATAAAAAGATTATACACAAGTATATTAACTCTGTATCCGCAGAGCATATATTTCGCATCTTTAGCTTATATAGATCGGGGATTCAAACCATGATCGGACCTATACACATAAAGGCCAAGAAAGGGGAGGTTGCTGATAGGGTTGTGGTGGCAGGCGACCCAGCTAGAGTAAAACAAGTTGCTTCAATGCTCGAAAACCCTGTTTTAGTGAACGAGAATAGAGGACTCTTGGTGTACACAGGTAAATATAAAGGAACGCCGGTATCTGTAGCCGTTCATGGTGTTGGGCACCCATCCTCTACGCTCGTAGTAGAAGAGCTAATAATGCTAGGGGCAAAAGTTATTGTGAGGTTCGGTACGTGCGGTGCTATGGTTAAAGGGCTGAGGATAGGGGATATAATTATACCCACAGGAGCTGCTTACTACCCAGGTGGAGCATTCTACCAGTACCTAAGAGATAACATCTGTATGGCATGTGCACCACATTTCGAGGTTCTGAAAACCCTTGTTGAAGAAACCCAGAAAATTGGTGTAAACTACGCTTTAGGACCTATTGTTAGTAGTGATGCCTTCTACGCAGAAGATCCTGAGTTTGTTAAAAAATGGACTAGTAGAGGAATTATAGCAGTTGAAATGGAGTGTGCAGGACTCTTCATGCTAGGAGCTATGAGAAACATAAAAACAGGTGCACTACTATTGGTAAGCGATTCATTAGTTGAAGAACTAGGGTTTGCAACAGCTGAAGAACTTAAGAACTACGTCGATAGAGCTGCTAAAATAGTTCTAGAAGCTATCACTAAGATCTCCCCATAAACATCGATAGTTTTTTACCTACTATAAATACCTTTTATCTAGTAAAACATTTCTAACGATACTCACTAAATAAGCATAGCTGTAAAATTAAGCAACTACAATGCCAACCTTATTAAATAATTAACTGGTTCATACTGTTTTATTTAGTTATGAACTCTACGCATTATGTTAATAAATTAACCCTGTATAGAAAAACACCCTTAACCATCAATTTAGCTAAATTATTTTCCGTATTACCTTCTATAATTCGTTTGGGTTATACATAAATAGAATAGCTAGTCCATCTAATGTTTACTAATTTCATCTCCTACTTAATAGAGTACAAGTACCTCTGATAATTCCTTAACAACTTTTAATGAGCTACGCAATCGAACCAAAATATTCCTTAACGACCATGGCTTGTTAAGAAAAGATCTACACAGTCTTTTTTATCTGAGAACCTTCTAAGGTATATATTAAAGGAGTAGATAAATCCGAGTAGGGTATACTCTATTTAGCTTCTAAACGTATCTACTTTATCCCTCCGTTGTCATCCTCTAGCCTTGCCTTAATTATCTCTGCTATCCTATTCGCATCATCCTTTAATCTCTCTATTTCTTTTTCTCCTAACTCAATTATCTTAGGCAAGGTTTCGCGTTTCCATATGTATAGTACAGGTATCAACTTCGTATCTCTTCGTTTATAGTGTAAACGGATCGCTATATCCGAAAGAGACTCATACCTTTTAGTCCAACGCGGATCTATCCTAGCGTAGTAAAGTGTTAGTAGCTTACCTTTATTCTTAACCCAGTTCAGCTCATTAATAAACGATGCCCAGTACTCGCCAGGTTTAAATACTGTTTCTCGAAATACGTCAACAGCATGGAAAACTACTATACCTGCTTTGGTCTCATCTATTAGCTCTATTTGATAAGAACGTAAAAGCTGTAGTGAGTGGCTTGCAGGGTTGATTGATTCGAGGTGGAAGTATTTGTTAATAACCTTTAGAACTAAGTCTCTACTTACACCTAAGCTTTGCATACTCTGAAGTAGTACATCTTTTAATTCATCTGGTGAATACTTATACGAGATAAGCAATACCTTCTCATTGTTCGCAACAGCTAGGTCTATTAATGGTAGGTAGATAAATGAAGGTCTACCGATAGAGGGGTAGCTAATAACGACTACATCTCCGTACTGAATAGACTCTATACTCTCTATGATGAAGCTTATATTTATATTCAACGGTTTTTGCCCTGATGGAAGAACTCTTTCTATTTTCGGGGGTATGTAAACCTTAAGACCTTCGCCCTCATTTAAAGAGAATGGTATTTCTGCTATTGTTAGAGGTGCTCCTCTTACTTTTCGTACCTCCATTATTCTCGAGAGCATCCCAAACTCTATTCTATGCTTTAAATAAATAATAGCATCTGCGACAAACTCTATAGAGCCTAGCTCTAGCGATTCTTTTCCAAGAGGTATCTCGGCTACAACAACCAGAACCCCGTTTACGATGTTCAATAGCTGGTAGAAGAAGTTTAAAAGTATAGCCCTTTGCTCTTCCTTCTTAACTATTAAATCAAGTGTTGGGTTTATAGAATCTATAACCATTACCTCGTAAGATTTCCTTGATACAATCGTAGATAAGATCCTCAGTATTTCATCTGTTGATGCAACTGGTAACCTAACGAACTCCATAAAATCCTTAGCTTCTACCTCCGAGAGATTTATACCGAGTTTGCTCATATTTCTGAATAGCTTCTCTTTATCCTCATAAAATGATAGATAAAGACACCTCCTACCTTTTAATGCATTAGCATAGCATATCTGAGAAGCCAAGGTTGTTTTACCTGCACCTGGATGACCAACAATGAGAAGCATAGTGTATGGTTGTAAACCTCCTATAAATTCATCTAGTTCGCGATTACCCGTAGTATACAGTTCGTCCATACTTAGAACCTTTATCGCTATTTCTATCTAGATTAAAGCTTAAGTAATATAGGTGTTCTATACTAGCTAATAAACATATTTGCTTATTTAATTATTTAATAAATTATTAATAAATAGGCATAGTCAACCTAAGGATTTTCCTGTATTAGCGAAACGTTTATTAGCTGCTTTATCAACTAAAGCCGAAAGTATAGCTCTAATATTGTATTCTTGTAAAATCAACATCATGTTTTTGTAACTTTATGTTGGAGGTAGAAAATAGGAATTAAATAAAGGTTCTTTACTTCTTATCTTATTCGTACGTTATTTAAATGAATATGTGTACTTATTGATGTTTGTTTCACGTAAGCGTATTATTTCATGGTTGTATTGCTGCAGTTGCAAATAATGTTATGGTTTAATGTATAGATTTTGATCTAGAATGTATTCGGTATTGGTTTTATCTTCTGTTTTGTAGAAGCCTAATGATCTTCTTGGTATGCGTTTAAAGTTTGAATCTACATGCTTTTTTCAACGGTTAATCTCTCAATGGTTTCAATATATTCTTTAACTTTCTGGGGAAGCCCTTTAATTTCAACGTTTACGAACCCTCTTAACAGAATTGCTACTGCTTCTTCTTTCTCAAACCCTTTGCTTATAAGGTAGTTTATTTCATCTTCAGCTAATCTTCCTATAGATGCTTCGTGTGTAAGTATAGCGTTTGGTGTTAGGGCTTGTAGCTCTGGTATTGTTTTAATAGATGCTCTATTTGATAGCATGAGTCCTCTGCAATCTATATGACCTCTACCTTGTTTTGCTGTTATTGATGCTCTTGCAACTATGTTTGAAGTATCTCTTGCAAGTGATCTCGATACTATCTCCACGGAGGCGTTTTCTCCATCTAGATTAGCTGCGCTACCTACATCGATATAAGCATCTTCGAAGCTTAGTACTATTGATGCTAGGTATGCATAGGCGTTATCACTTAAATGTACTATAGGATAAGTTTGAAGGGTTTTCACCTTAGCTAAGTTGACGTAGTAGGAGATATACTTACCGCTTTGTTTAACGTAGACACCTGTTCGGGGTCTTACATGCGAAACCCTATTCCATGAGTGGACCATTACAAACCTAAGCACAGCGTTTTCTTCGACGTAGAACTCTGATATACCTACGTGAAGACCTAAAGCCTCGGGAGCTATGGTACAACCTGTATAAACTGTTGCTTCAGCACCTTTCTCGACTATAACAACGTTGTGAGGTGCTTGTAAACCCCCTATGCTCATGAATAAACACGCCATTATAGGCTCTTCGACTTTAACACCTTTCTTAACTCTTATGAAGTAACCACCTCTACCTTTAAGGGCTGCAAGAGCTGTGTACTTATCTTTGCCGGGGTCTACGAGCTTCCATAGGTATTCCTTAGCTTCCTCTGGGTAGGTTTCCGCAAAATCCTCTATCCTCATAATCTCTACACCTGGAATTCTGCTAATGTACCTGTAGTACATCTGGTCTATCTGCATGTAGAGAGTCTTAGCCGATAAATCTACCCCAACCTCCTTGACCTTAGCTTCATCTAACCTAGGACTTCCCTCCTTAACCTCAAGAAAACTAGATATATCTACATCTACCCCGAAGGGCGATGGTCTACTCAACCCTTCCCGAGCTCTAACCTCAACTTCTTTAAGCCAACTCTCTAAACCCATGCCTAAACACCTCGTCTATAAGGTCTTTACCGTCGCAAACCTTAATCGTACCTGACATAAGTATGCAGACTTTTGTAGGCTCTATATACCTTGAAATTAAAGCTGAGTGCGTTACTAGGATAGCTGATCTATATGGGGATAAATCGATTAACTTCTTTATAGCTCTAGCTATAACCTCTATAGAATCTACATCGACACCACTATCAGGTTCATCTATAAGGGGTAGCTTTGGTTTCTGGGCCATAAGTGTAGCTACTTCTATTCTCTTTAGTTCTCCTCCTGAGAACCCTTTACCAAACTCTCTATCAAGTAAATGTAGTACTCCTATCTCGTTTGCAATTTCATAAACATCGCATATATTTTTACGGCATAAAGCCTCAAGAAGTTGTTTAACTCTAACACCTAGGAGCTTAGGGGGTATTTGGTGGGCAAACGCAAGGCCTTTAGCAACCCTTGCTTCCATAGGTAGTTCTGTTACATCTTCTCCTTCAAAATATATTTTGCCGGAAACAATTAAGTGCCCTGGATACCCTATTAAGGCTCTTAGTAAAGTGGATTTACCTGCTCCATTAGGCCCTAGGAGAAATAATACCTCGTTTTTATCTATACGAAGGTCTATATCCCTTAATACTATTTTTTCGCCTACAGCTATGCTAACTCTATCAAGCAATAGTATACTCAATAGCGTCACCGCTTCCAATACGTAAAAATATGTTATTGGAGGATATAAGTATACCCTATATGAACAGCTAAAGTTATTTAAACAGTATATCCAGGGTAATAGCTAGTGCTAAGAAAGCCGACAAACATGCAATGACTATGTACTCTAGGGTTTCCTTAATTAATCTATGCCTAACCCTCCTCTCTACAACTATTATTAGCCCTGCTAATGAGTGTAGGTATACTAAGACTACGAAGATTACCCTTAGTAGAGGGTCTACATGTATAGCTCGCGAAGATGGGAAGAAGTACGCACTTGGGTATAGCATTTGGTAACCTGTAAGCGTATACAATACAATTAGTATAAGTAGTGGTAAAGAAGATGCTTCAACAATAGCAAGAGCAATTCTCAAAGATCTACTCATCTTATTCACCTATTTCTAAGGATATAGCTTTGTATATCTTCAAAAGCTGTTCTTCTCATATCCTTGGGAACCCCAACAGGAATTATATACAGAGGTACTTCTTCAGCCGAAGCACGTATAACCTCAGAAACTTGGTGATCGAAGAAAGCCCCTACAACAACTGTTCCTAATCCAAGAGCTGTTGCCATTAGGTATACGTTTTGACCTAGATGACCTACCTCCATAGGTACGTATCTACTAGCACCTCTTTCACCATATATCCTAGTAGTTCTCTCGTAGACAGCGGTAACAACTATGTTTATAGGAGCTTCTTTAACCCAAGGTTGATCTAACGCAGCTCTAGCTAGATCACCTCTGAAATCTCCTTTCCTTATAAGCCTAAGAGTGTGGGTGTAGATATCGTATTTATATACCCCTGCCTCTAGATATCTATCACCTTCTATAACAACACTTTTTTCTCCAACAACTACGTACACCTCTAGAGGATACGTTGCACCAGCACTAGGACACGCCCTTAAACCCCAAATAGTGTCTGTAACACCGTAAGCAGCCCAAAGAAGCATTGCTAAATTCTCAATACTTATAGGATCTGATGTATATTCACGTATGCTCCTCCTCCAGAGAATTGCTTCTTCAACAACTACATTAGTTATTTTTCTTGGGAGAGGAAGATAAACTATATTCCCAACAACTACCTCGGTAGGTGTACCTATGACTTCTGTTACAGGGGTAACCTCAATAGCAGATGGTGGTCGGCGAGGAACAGTAAAAATATATACCATAGATACATAGACTATTACAGCTATTGTCAAGATAATCCCAAGTATATGAGCTGCAAACTCAAGCCTCATAAAGAGAAACCCTGGTTAGAAACACATATTTTTGTAGATATATAAAGTTACCTCAATCTGAAAGCCTAGCACTTTAGGGCGGGTAGTAGGTAAGCCTTAATTCTTAGATTATCTTGTTTTCAGCATCTTTATGTTGCTGTAAAGTCTTCTGGCTAGAGGTTGGGATCTTTTGTATTGATGGTTTTCGTAAGGTATGGATTGTATATATTGCTAAAATAAGTTATATGTTTAGGGAAACACATATTAGTTTGACCTTTAACAGTAAAAGTGTTGGTGTCTTAATGGTTATAGGTTTTGTAAATGGAAATGTCTACGTATCGTTTAAGCCTCTTAAAAAAGTTGAAGCTTTTGCTGTTGCAAACGGTAGAATTGTGTTTATTGGGGGGAATAGCGATGTTGAGAATATCGTTAGGATTTCCGGTGGTACTGTTGTTGATCTTGGTGGTAGAACTGTTTTACCTGGGTTTATAGATTCGCATGTCCATATAGATGAGCTTGGTATTTTCTTAAGCGCTATAGATCTTCGAGGTACTAAAAGCTTAAGAGAGCTAAAGGAGAGGCTAAGAAAAGCCTTAGATAGTGTTGAAACTCTGTGGGTTCTAGGGCATGGATGGGATCAAGAGCTATTCGAGGAAAAGAAGTGGCCCACTAGATGGGATATAGATGAAGTTGTTAGCCATAGACCAGCTCTACTAACAAGAATATGTCTTCATGCCGCTGTACTCAATACTTTAGCCCTTAAGGTAACAGGGCTTGAAGCGCTAAATTCGCTTAACGTTGAAAGAGATGAAAAAGGTGTTCCCACAGGTGTAATTAAGGAGGAAGCTTTAGAGATAGCTTGGGAGAGAATCAGGGACTCTATATCTGTTGAAGAATACGAGAAGCTTATTTTGAATGCTATGCGTTTCGCTGCTTCCCATGGTGTTACAACAATAGGATTCACCGGATGTAACGTTAAGGTTTTGAAGGCTTTGATCAACCTATGGTCTAAGGGACTTCTTATCACAAGGGTTAGAGTTTATCTAAATCCTGGTAAGAGTTGGGAGGTTGTGCATCTCCTTGAGAACATAGGCTTTAAGAGGAGCTTCGGCGATGAATACCTCAAGATAATGGGTATTAAGATCTTAGCTGATGGAAGCTTAGGAGCTAGAACCGCTTGGCTTTCAGAACCCTACACTGACAATCCATCTACCTCTGGTGTACCAAGTATTCCTCCAGAGGATTTGAGGAAACTTGCTAGGAGAACGCACGACCTAGGTCTTCAGCTATCTATCCACGGTATAGGCGATAAAGCTATAGATGTTATCCTTGATGCGTACAGCGAGCTCAAGAACGTTGATAGAGCTAGGCATAGGATAGAACATGCTTCTGTAGTCCGCGAAGACCAGATAGATAGAATGTCAAGATTAGGAGTTGTAGTAGCTGTTCAGCCTAACTTCGTTGTATCTGATTGGTGGGCTTTGGGCAGACTCGGCAAGAAGAGGATTAGATGGTTATATCCGTTTAAAACGATGCTAGAAAAAGGGATAGCTGTAGGGTTTGGAACAGATACCCCTGTAGAACCTATTAATCCTTGGCAAACAGTCTATGCAGCTGTAACAAGAGGTAAATTTGAGAACGTAGCGCACTACGAAGATACAAAGAATGAACGCTTAGATCTCCAAGAAGCACTTAACTCTTATACTTATGGTTCAGCTTACATAATGTTCGAAGAACATAGCCTTGGAACATTGGATGTAGGGAAACTTGCCGACTTCGTTGTAGTAGATAGAGATCCCTTTACCGTAGAAGAGAAAGAACTTAAAGATGTAAGGATATTAGAGACGTACATTGGAGGAAAGAAAGTGTATACTGCATAGCTTAGGAATTCTTAGCACAAATATTACTACTTCTCCCCTTAGATAAATTATTTTAACGTTTCCTTTGCTTAACTTTAACCTTAATGTTAAATGACGAACTTTGCAGAGATGTTTAAGGATAACCATGAATACTTGAGTGTAATCTATTAATAGAGTTATAACGGGATGGAGAACTAAATATATAAATATTCTTTTGATTATATCCGAGAATTCAAAATCATGTTAAGGAGCTTCGCTATGAAATTAACTAAACTAAAATTAGTAGTAATATTATTAACGTTAATTATTGTATCTTATGTGCTAATGACAGCGATTAAAGTAGGTGACGATTTATTTGGTTTAACCTTAGCTGAGAATTGGTGTAAGGAGCGTAATTTAAATTCAAATAATATAAGTATTACCCTATGCATTAACCAGCTGAACAGCAATACGTTAGCCTTTGAACAAGCGTTAGCTTTAACCTTGTTTCTTTTCGTAGTTATAGCTACAGTTATAAAGATGGAGTGGAGGGTTAGCGTAGCGCTTATAGCTTTATCTATAGTTGTTTTTAGCGCTTTAGTAGCTCCCTCCATGCTGGTCGAAAAAGCTGTTGAATGGAATTTAATTCTTTTCCTTATTGGTAGCATGACTTTAGCGGGTATTCTAAGAACTATGGGTATCTTTAGGTATTTAGCTGTACAGATAATTAAACTAGGTAAAAGAAATCCATATATATTTGTAGCGCTTATAGCAATACTATCATTTGCTACAGCAGCTGTACTAGATGAAGTTACAAGTATAGTTTATGTGGTTATGATAGTACTTGAGCTAGCTAAAGTTCTTCGAGTAGATGTAAAACCACTGATAATACTATCAGTTCTTGCAACTAACACAGGTAGTTCGGCTTTACCTATAGGGAACCCCATCGGCGTTTACCTCTTCTTCACAGCTAATTTACCTATTGGGATGTTCTTGCGCTACTCTTTCCCATTAGCGTTAGCGAACCTAGTTGTAGTGCTATTCATAAGCTTCATACTGCTGAGGAAGTATATTAAAAGTCTAGGGGAGACCCTCAAAAGGTATAGTAGTAAGATAGATGTGCTTATAACTCACTACTATACAACGTTGGAGAGAAAACAGAGCAACCTCGTGCTCGGTTTGCTAATTCTATTAGCGTTTGTAGCTACGGTATCTCTCAATGATATTATATCCTCTTCGTTAACAAGTATAGCGGGAGTCTATGTAGACCCCCATGCGCTTCTATCCTTCATACCATATATGTACATAGTCTTAAGCTTAATCAGCATACGAGCAGAAGAAATACCGCAATTCCTTGAAAAATCTGTTGAGTGGTCCTCGATCATATTCTTCATATCGCTGTTCATACTAGCTTATACGCTTACATTTACAGGCGTTATGACTAAGCTAGCCTACACTTTCATAAAGATTAGCACAACTAAAACCTATGTGCTATACCCATTAATGTTCCTGGGCTCCGCATTTCTAAGCTCTGTACTGGACAATCTATCTGTTATAGTAACTTATACACCTATAGCTATATCTATGGTGTCGATGAAGATAGGATCACCGTTACTATACTTTGCGTTACTCTTCGGGGGAATATTTGGCGGTAACTACACACCAATAGGGTCAACAGCGAATATTATAGCCATTTCCTTAGCTGAGAAGAAGAAGATTAAAATTAATTGGGTAGAATGGCTTAAAATTGCTTTGTCTGCAGCAACAATGCAGCTCGTGGTATCTTTAATATGGTTATATCTAAACAGTTAAATAATTTTATACTGCTGAGCTCCACATATCTATTAATATAATAATACTTTAAATAATAATGCAATTGGGCTATGACTTTAAGTAGCAAAACAGCTCATTTTATTGATTCCTGGTGCAACAATAATTCTTAATAGCTCGAATATATAAGCATTCTATTCAATTTTATCACAATATACATAGGCTAGGTAGATGATATGTACTGATTATACCTCAGTTAATAATAAGTTAAAGCTTATATTATTTGGTTTGCTATAAACAACTAGGTTGCTTAAGATGCTGGTCCCTTTTAGAAGACTCCTGCATAAAGCTATTCCTAAATCTACCGCCATAGGTTATACCTTGAGTGGAAAATTTAGCAAACATGTTAAGGATATTGTTTCGGATAGAGATATTTTCTACGATACTTACGCTATGATCTATGGTTTTTCTAGGAGCAGAACGTATACAGCGCTTAGAACCATATACCTTAATGTACCTTATGGACGTGGCTATGTGTACCTATATGGAGCTACATTAACTCAAACACCCATAACCTTATTCTTAAACCTTGACTCTAAATGTATTAGGAGAAACATTATCGAGAATGCTATTGAGCTTATGAGTGAAGGAGCTTGTTCTCTTTATTTAGCTATACCTTTTACCAACGATTCTTTTTCTCAGCTGTATAGGAATAGGATATATAGGCTATTTAAGAACCTGGGTGTAGGACTAGAGCTTCTACACCCATCATATACGCTAGTTGTTGGCAAGAGTCGTGTATTTAAGGATTCTCCCTCCACCATATGGAGTACTGAAATCCTTGCTGCTACTCTTATAGAGCTTACCGTAGGTAGAAATAGGGTTAAGGTAGAGGATATAGGTTGCGTTGACGTTATACCATCAGCTATGCAAGGTGTTGAAAGTATCTACGCAGAAAGGCTTGCTATAGACTTTATAAATATGCTTATAAGTAGAAAAATTATCGATGAGGAACAAGCTAAAGAGTATCTAGAAATGGTGAAGAGTAGTTGAAGATATTTCTAGCTGTTAACAAGAAACATGCGAAACAGATTGTAGATGTTCTAATATCTTTAACGCCTAAGCCTTATATACTTGTTGCCAGCTACGACGATGAAGTAGAGGTTCTAGCTAAACTCCAAGGATGCGAATTCATTAAGATTAAAGATATAGAGAAGCTGTACACCATTGAAAAATTAGAGGAATTCGATATAGCTATAGCCGGGCTAGATGATGATGTTCTCAATATTGCTGTAGCCAGGGTTGCCAAGTCTATGGGCATTCCTATGGTTGTAGCGTTTATGCATAATAGTATGAATAGAGATGAGATGTTGAAAGAGGGGGTAACCTATATAATTAACATAGAAAACTTTATATCTAGTAACCTTAAGTTTGTTCTTCTACCTGATACATGGATAATAATAGAGCTTATACCCGTGATAAAACTCATTATAGCGATCTACAGGGTGGTTAAGAGAAGCGTGCTGGGGGTAAACGTAAAGGTATTCGATGAAATTATAGAAAACGAAAAGATAAAGGTTTTCGCTATCGACGGAGTAGGTAACTTTGTAAACGAGAACAAACCTCTCGAAAGAGACAACATCATAATTGCTATCGGCACAGAGGACAAGATTCTTAAAGCTGTTGCAGAGTTTGAAAAGATCTTTAGAAAGTATGAACAGCTCTATACATTAAAGTATACAGATATTCAAAGATTTGGAGGTTATGGGTGAAAATAAATGGAAATAGAGAACCTCTGGATAGCCTTACACCCCTATATAATGAAGACTATAGCTGTTGCTGTTATAGCAGTCGTAACCTATGGATTGAACAAGCTGTTATCTAAAATTATTGGAGCAATACTTAGAGGAGCCGAAGTAAGGTATATTGTGAGAATCGTTGATATAACAAGAATGTTGCTTTACCTAATAGCAGCTATAGTTATTGCTAATATTATTGCTCCGGAAGTTTTGGTGTTTTCCTTCCTAGTTTTATTGATTGGTTTAGCTACTATATTCATGTTTATAGATTTGCTGAGGAATATGGGTGCAGAGCTGTACGTAAGAGCTAAGGATATTGTTAGGAGAGGAGATTGGATAGAAGTTGATGGTGTAAGCGTAAAAGTTGTGGATTTTGATGCTGTTGGGTTAATAGGTGAAACGGCTAAACTTGAAAAAGTGTTCGTACCTTACACAAAGCTTTTAAGCAGTATAGTCGTAAACAAGGTAACACCCTTCGGTATGCTAGTAAGGATCTACGTAGATTTACCGCAGAGCTACGGTATAGATGGTGCTAGAAATATATTGTTAGAATCATTAGAAACAGTAAAAGAGGACCTAGCATCAGAACCTGATGTAACTTACCTTGGTAGTAAAGAAGATAAGCTTAATTTTGTTATTGAGTTCCACATCATAAACTACAGGAAGTCAACAAAGATCCTTGCAGCAATAGATAGAGAGATCAAGAACAAGATACCTGAGGCTATTGTAAGAGCATAGCCATAGAATTTTAGTGTTTAATGCTGGGGATACATTAATTGAGTTCAGAGTGGTATAGGTATGTAGATATATGGGCTAAACACTCGATTTTTTACAGTTTTACGTTTACGCTTACGTCAACTCTATATCAAGCATATGCAATAAGGGTTTTAGGCTTCGATGTAAGCGATTTAGGGAATACTGTATTCATTAGTCTCGCTGCCATAGCTTTAGGAAATTTTGTAGCTGTTCCTCTTCTATACAGATATAGACGTAAAAGAGTAAACATATGGAAAATCTTTACAACTATTAATATAATCTCCTGGGCTTTGATAGGTTTCTCAGATTTACTTCCACGGTACACTCTACCCATATTCTTAGCTATTGCTCAATTCGCTGGTGCTATCGGCGGATTAGCTTATTCAGATACTATAGCCGATTTAATCCCTAAGGAGAAATCAATTGCTGTTTTTAGTAGAGTAAACGTATATACTGTAACAGCTTCACTACTATCGCTTATCACAACTCTAGCTATATTCACAAGTTTAGGTTCAACACTCAATAGCTATAGAGTATGCTACACGGTATCACTGATATCAGCCTTGGTATCCTCTATCCTCTTATGGATGATGAAGGATTTAACTACAAAGCCAAATCAAGTTATTTCGCTGAAAACCTTATTTAATACCTACGAAGATGTTACTCAAGATGGTAAATGTAGAGACTATATTATCTCAATAGTATCCTTTACATTTTATGTTAATCTTCCGGGGGCCCTATGGAATTACTACATAATTAAGGTGTTCAACGGAAATGAGCTGTGGATATCGATAAAAGCTATAGCAAGTACCTTCGCGGTTGCTTTAGGTAATTACGTCCTCAACAATGTATCTCATAAGCTTAACCCTAAGAAAACAATCGAGTACTCCGCTGTATTTATATCGCTTGTTCCTATTCTATTCATATTATCGCCTACATTGGAGAGGCAGGTGCTAATGGAGATATACTCCGGTTTAAGCTGGGCTGGCTTCAACCTTATGACAAACATCTACAACTTATACCTTGTAGGAGAAAATAGAATATACCTAGTATCTATGCTTGGCATACTAAACAATTTAGGAGCCTCTATAGCGTCAAGAGTGGGGTCAGCTATAGCTTCCCTAGGATTAATAGCTATGCAATCAGTATTCGTAGTATCTTGGCTTGGAAGGCTTGCCGTATATTTTTACATGAAAAAGAGATTGCCAAGCATATAAAGGCGCTGCACGTTATAATTAAAGGTAAACATATTATTTAAAGAGCAACAGTTTCATTATTTAATTAATTGTTTTATGCAGTGTTTGTGGAGTAATCACCATCATTAGTATTCATATACTTGCTATTGGTCTTACAAAACGCAGCTATATTAGGCTTAGGTGTATGGATTCATGGAGGATCCGTACATCTTTTTAGAGAATATAAATAGTACAAAAGCTCTTGATTTTATTAATGCTAAGAATAGATTCTTTAGAGAGAAATTCGGCGCAATCTCTGATAAGCTTCTACCTAGGATACTTCAACTCTATAATATACCTACTGCAGTTCAGCTTAAGTGTAGCAGGAATGGTTTATATATTCTTGCTAGAACTGTTGATCGATTTACTGTATACAGGGTTTGGGGATCCGATAAAAACATTGTTTTAGATTCGAAGAGTTTAGGAGATAATGTTATTATTCAGTGGATTAACCCAAGCCCAAGTGGTGATCTAATAGCTTTCGCTTACTCTAGTGGATCAGATGCAGCTATAACGAAGATAATAGACGTTGAATCGGGGGAGGAAGTAGACGAGCTCAAAGGTGTTGTTAGCAATATAAATTGGATTGATCGTTATAGGTACTACTATGTAAGATTCTATAAAGACGGCAGAACCCCAGATGGCGTTGAAGCACCAGCAGAGAGAGTACTCTTAAGGGAAACTAGCGGTTGCGAGGAAGTAGTTTTTGGCTCTATGCTACCCTCAAAGCATATGATAAGCCTTGAAGAGAGTAAAATAAGTAATAGAGTGTTTACTACTGTTACGTATGGTTGGATCCGAAGCTGGATTTACGCTGGTTTACTCGAGGATCCTTCAACTTGGAGGTTAGTATACAACCCTGGGGAAGCATTAGCTTACCCGATAGACTACGTAGATGGTAGGTACTTTGTTACGGTATACGATGGTAACGGTCTTGGAAGAGTAGTTGCAACCCGAGAAGATGGATATATCGAAGAGATTATTGGGGAGGATCCCAGGTATCCGCTTCAGGAAGCGGTGGTATACCTCGATAAGATTGTGGCTACATATTTAGTTAACGCTTCTTCTAAGTTGAGGTTATATAAATTAAGCGGGGAATTTATTAAGGAGATAACCTTCGATAAACCTGGTACTGTTTCTCAGCTTCAAAACTGTATAGATTGCTGTACATTCATTTACACCTCCTTCGATGTACCCTATAAAGTGTACATGATTAAAAAAGAGGATCTTATTGAAGTTGATGGAGTATCTGCTATCAACGTTTGTAGCGAGGAACATTATATAGAGTCATTCGATAAAACACCTATACATGTTTTCCATGTTTACAACTGTAGGAGAAGATCCAACAAAGCTGTTTTAATAGGATACGGAGGGTTTGGAATCTCCTTAACCCCTAGATATCTAGATTATATGCTGCTGTTGATAGATGATGGAGGAGAATACTTCATCGCAAACATTAGGGGTGGAGGAGAACATGGTAGGAAATGGCATAAAGCAGGTAGAAGAGAAAAACGGGAAAACGTCTACGGAGATTTTCTATCCGTTATAAAGTGGCTTAAAAGCCAAGGCTATCGCGTTGTTATTCACGGCCGTAGCAATGGGGGTTTACTATGCGGGGTAATATATGTGCGTTACCCTGACTTAATAGATGGAGCTGTCATAGGCTATCCTTTACTTGATATGCTGAGATACCATAAGCTATACATAGGTAGCTTATGGATACCAGAATACGGAGACCCAGATAAACCCAGCGACCGGGATTACCTCTCAAGAATTTCGCCATACCATAACCTCAGGGAGGACGCTAGATACCCTAAATGCCTTATCTACACAGGATTGAGCGATGACCGTGTACATCCAGGGCATGCTTTGAAGTTCTCAGCTAAATTAGATGAGCATGGCGTAGAAAATTATTTGAGGGTAGAAACAGCTAGTGGGCACATAGGTGCTGATCCAATGATATCGGGAAAGGAGAAAGCAGATATACTTGCATTTATATACTATGTACTGCAATTAGATGAAAAGCTGAAGTAACTTCATCTAGACTGCCGCCTTTCTTCAAGGTTATTATGTTGCTACCTCTTAGTTAAATTCCTAAGATAAATTGTAGCGGCTAACGTTGTTAGCGTTAATCCCCATACTATTAGAAGAAGTAGCTTCTCTATTTCTAGCTTTGCGTAGTAGTTAAAGCACCACCTATAGATATCAGCTGAAAGAGATATCGGTGTTAAGGTGATTATATCTGGTAGCGGTTGTGGGAATCTTAGTTCTAGTACTTTCTTTGTGTAGAATACGTTTGAGAAGAAGAATAAGAGGTAGTACGTTACAGCTCTAAAAGTTGCTTGAATATTGAAGTCTCTGCTAATAGTTGAAACAGCTATAGCTAAGCTTGACATAGTTATCGTCAGGATTACTGATGTTAGTATTAGTAGAGGAACTTTATGTATTGTTGGCGGTGATACCAACAACATTACTATTACTATGAAAGGTAGCTGGTATATTAATCCCCTCAGCATACCGCTAAATATCCTACCAAAAACAAGCGTAGTTCTTTTAACCGGAAGTGTTAGTAGGTAGTCCACGATCTCTCTTCTCACCTCCATACCTACTTCTCTCCCTATAGAAAACGATGCTACAAATGTTGCAAGAGCTACTGCTCCTGGAGCCATGTATTGAAGGTAATCAGGTACGAATTCTCTTCGAATAAATCCCCTAAGCACTAAGGCGAAAATGAATATGTCCGCTAGGTTCATTGCTATTTGACCTGCCAACCAATACTTTGAATTGATGAATCTCTCGAGATCTCTTAAAGCTATAAATAATAGCTTCTTGGTTTCGGTTATTTCCAACCACCTCCTTCTATCTTCTTCTCTATTATGTACATAGCTAGGAATGTGAAGCCCATGAAAAGACCTAGTACGTAGCTAGCCATAGCCAGGGGATGAGATATAACGATAGCTTTAAAGTCTTCAAATGAGTATAGAATCCTTAGTATATCGGCTACATGGGATAGAGGGTTCATTAAAGCTCCGTAGTAGTATGGAGCAATATTCTTTAGCACTACAGCGGGGTAGAATACCGTTGAGAGCCTTACTAGTATAGCGTCTAGCACCCCCATTAGAATATCCGTTGCATCGCTAGATTTTATTGATAGTGTTATCGATAGAACTAATCCTGAGATAGCTATAGAGAACACTAACGCAGATATTATTGAAATAGCTATAGCAAGGGGGTCGGCCTCTTTAGCGAGTATGAGGACTGTTACGAACATAGGCAGGGTGAAGAGGGTTGAAGCTATACCGCTACCTATAGCTCTGCCGAACGCCAAGACTTTTCTCTTTATAGGTAGCGATAGCTGGTACTCTATAATACCTTCTTCGAATTCCTCAGCAATATCGTATGCTCTTGAAGCTGTTATTGTAAATAAAATAGATGTGTATATTCCGAAGATGTAGAAGTTATAATATGTAGAAGCATCCAACCCTATAACCTTAGCGTTAACCATCTGCGCTAAAACTTGTCCAAAAACTACAACTTGTACAGCAAACCATACAGCCCTCATAGCAACAAATATAACTCTTCTCACAATCTTCGTTAAATCCCACTGAACTAAGAGAACTATAGCTCTTAAATCATCGGATATCTTCTGCATTACCTTACACCTCTTCTTTGAGCTTTGCTCCTGTAAGATAAAAGAATACATCGTCTAAGGTAGGCTCTTTAACCATAATCCTAACAACCTTAACTCCTACTCTCCTAAGAGAGTCTATTATGTTAACAGCGACTTCCTCCCCTCTATTAACGTAAATCAAAACCTTATTGCCTGAAGCAGATACCCTACCAAATTGATTTAAGATGTCTAGAATCTTCGAATCTACATGAGCTGTAAGATCCAGCTCAACAACGTCTCCAAGGGGGACCGAGTCCTTCAACTCTTTAACAGTTCCTACAGCCTTCAGCTTCCCCTTATAGATTATAGCAAGTCTTTCGCATATTCTCTCAGCTTCAAACATATCGTTTGTAGCAACAATTATTGTAGAGCCTTCATTTTTTAACTCCCTAATTTTATCCCATAGGTAATGTTTTGAAATAACATCTACTTGGGCTGTTGGTTCGTCAAATATAGCTACCTTAGGCTTCTGAATAAGTATCTTAGCTATTTCTATCTTCTTCCTTGTTCCACCGCTTAACTGATAGAAATACTTATTCCTATGCTCCCAAAGACCAAGATCATCCATAACCTCCTTAACCACGCTCTTAGCCTCAGTAGAAGAGTAGCCAACAACTTTAGCGTGCCACAAAAGAAGATCGTACGGCTTATCGATGCCGAGAGCCTTAGGCTCCTGAAAAGCGATACCAACTAGATTCCTAACTTTATTACCATCAGATAAAACGCTGTACCCGTAAACCCTTATATCCCCTGAAGTAGGTTTATACACAGTTGCTATAGTAAGCAATGTTGTTGTTTTACCACTACCATTGGGTCCTAATAAACCAAATATCTCACTTGTATATATGGTAAGCGATATATTGTCTACAGCTACAAAATCCCCAAACTTTTTAACAAAATTCACAATTTCAACAGCTTTCTCACTCATTTTAAGTATTACCTTACTTAGTTATTCAAGTTAGATGACTTTATCCCATAAATGCAAATTAAAATTTATTAGCAAATCAAATAATTTTGGTTAACTTAAGATAACGTAGTAAGACCTATTGCTTAATTGCATATAACCTAAATGCCTTTTTATATATACATTATCACGGGTGCAATAACTATTCTACCGTGTAGACCTTATTAGAATGTATTGCATAACATTTGTATAATAAAGCATATATAGAGGTTGTGCTAAATTCAATATTTTAGATTTTTGTTTCATTTTCTTTTTCTACATCAGTAATAGATATCAAATATTTAAAAACCTAATTTATAAATTTTTGCTAGGGGCTTTAAATATTTTAAGTTAATATTTGAGATTCATTATTTTCTCCAAATCTAGATCTACATAATCTTATTTCTATACATCTATGTATAGATGAGTCATATATATACGTAGAGCATGTAAATAATCTCGGGTATTGTTGTGGGTACCTCTGTAACTCCTCTTGAAGTATTGAAGAAGATTGTTGAAGATGCTATTGCTGCTCAAAAAGCTGATGTCTCGGTTATTAGGGTTAAGCGAGGAGGAATATTCTTAATAACAGATGCTGCTCCTTATGTTGAAGCAACTAAAAAGATGGCGCCTGTAGGCCCCATGAAGAAAGAGGTTATAGATCTATTCGTGAATTCTGTTGTAGCTCACTATGAGATTTTAAGAGATATTGCTCGCGGTTGCACCATAAGACCTTAGGATGACCCGTTCGTAGAGCATTATCAAACACCTGTGATTCTGAAAATTCTCTACGAGCTTGATCCAAAGTTTAGAGAAGCTGTAGAAGTATTCGTTAAAGAAATTGAGAAGAGAAGAGATTTAATTGGAAGAGAAGCTATGAAAAAGTACGCCGGGTACTATGGACCTGTAACAGTCGTTGATTTCGCGTTTAGTGTTGGAGGAATGCCTGGCTACTTTGCCTATATACTTGATAAAACGAATATCGATCTTAAGTACAAGGAGATTATTCTTGCCGCTAAAAGCTGGGGTATGAACACAAGCTACGGTTTTGGAGCTGCTTTTACAAACGCTATAGAGGCAGGTAAGACTGTTGAAGAAGCTGTAACAGCTGAAGTCGAAGCTCTGAAGAAGATTTGGCTCGACCCAGTAGGTACACAAGCATCGCTAATGAGAGAAATTGGTATGGTTAGCTTTGATCCAGAAGAATACATGAAGAGATACGAAAGCAAAATAAGACCCTATGTAAAGGCAGCTTTTGATGCAGGGGTACATCCAGCTAATTTAACGGTTGTACCAGCGTTTGGCGTAGGCGATGTAGGTCATCATATAGCTCAGTCGATGTACAATATGGCTAAAGACGACGTAGTTATGGCGGTAATGGAGGCTGCTACAGATGTTCTAGAATCAACTCTTACAACAGCCCTTAAAGATGGTAAGCTAAAGGATGAGTACCACATACTTAGAGTTGCAACAGGATCTCTAGCAGCAACAGTTGCATGTATAGCAGAACTTGATGGATTTAGCGCGCCGATGATTGTGGATCTACTTGTGAAGAGGTTCTTCAACCTGGTAATCAAATCACCGTTAAGAGGTATGGCTGCTGAGCTACACAACGTAGACTTCATGGATACATTGCTAAGAGGCTGGAAACTCATAACGCCGAAGCCATGGGGTGGAGGAGGTATTGTAAGCGGTGTTAAGGTAGATTTAACACCTGTAACAAAGAATGAAGTGCTAATGAATCCGCAAAGGTATACTTATCCAGGATGTGCAATAACTGTTAGATTCTCAGCTTTGATGAGGTTAGCAGACTTCCCATGTCTAATAACAAGCGAACCGGTAACAGCAACAATAATGACGTATATAGCGGCTTTACATCCAGAAGCACCAATAGCTCCGCCAAGGATATGCAAAGCATGTGCACCAAGCTTCCTGCTAACAGGTAGATGTACTCACTGCTACTACAGAAGAGGTATAGCTAAGGAAGAGCCTCTAACAGCTGTTCCAGAGACATGGCTATTAAAAGGGGTTAAAGCCTTTGGATAGCATTGATTTACACAGGGTATAGCCTAAAATCAATTTATTTTTAAATTAAGAATGTAAACTTTACCGTGGTAATCAGCTACGTTCTTGGGTTTATATACTCCCTCCCCCTAATTATTTTTAGAGGGAGTAGAACCCATGAGCCCCCAACAACCTCCTCTACTACAAAGATTAGTAGCTGAAATCTTCGGAACCTGGGCTCTAACACTCTTCGGACCAGGAGCTGTTATAACATTAGCGGCTATGCTTGGAGGAGGTCCTGCAGCTCTATTCGGTATTGGAGCCACCTTCGGATTCATAGTAATGATAATGATATACACCCTCGGACATATATCTGGTACACACATAAACCCCTCGGTAACTATAGCTCTTGCTGTTACCAAGAGATTTCCATGGAGAGACGTAGGTCCATACATAGTGGCACAAATTATTGGGGCAATCATAGCTGGGCTATGCCTTAGAGGATTCTACGACCCTGCAACAGCTTCAAATGTTCATTATGGATCTACTCTCTACCTGGGGCTGGGATATCAGATGGTGCAGCAGTTGCTATAGAGATTATCTTGACTCTATGGCTTCTATTCACAATAATGGGCGTTGCAGTAGATAAAAGAGCTCCACCGGGATGGGCCGGATTCACTATAGGAATGATAGTTGCATGCGATATATGGATTGGAGGCCCGCTTACAGGTGCTAGTATGAATTTTACAAGATCTCTTGCACCAGCTGTTGCTGCTGCTTTAGTTGGCGATGCTCTTCCGATGTCAAAGTTATGGATATACCTAGTAGGACCGATAATTGGGGGATCGTAGGGGCAGTAATATACGAATATATATTTAAGCCTTCGAGAAGCTAGACAAGGGGCTTCAAAACTAGTATAATCTTATATATTTTTCACCTTAAATTATCATTAAAAGAGTATTATTTTTCCTGCATATGTCGATGCTTAAACTACATTATTGTAGATAAAAGCCCAACTATTTTTATATAAAAGATTTTTGCTGAAGTAATTTCTTTAGGCGTAAACAAAATGAATATATATGCATTCGATGTTGATGGTACGTTAACGCCTATTAAAAGTAGTTGGTGGTTTGCAAAAGTAGCTCTAGGTCTTGATGATAGATCTAGGAGCTACGCTTCTTATTTTTTCAATGGATTGATAAGCTACGAAGAATGGGTTTTTCTAGAACTTCAGCTATTCAAGGGATTGAACGTAAGCACCTTCAAGCATATTATGAAGGCTATTCCGTGGAGGTATGGTATAGAGGAGCTTATTGATTTTAGGCATAGTAAACCAATGGATTTCTTTATAGCTGTTACAGGGGGTTTTGGTTTTCTAGGTAAAAGAGCTGTTGATGAGCTAGGTTTCGACGACTATATTGGTGTAGAGCTAGAGGTTAAAGACAATATATTGACGGGTTCTCCTATTAGCTACCCAGATTTTCATGGTAAAGGTACAGCTCTCCTCGATTACCTTTATGTACGGGGAATAGAATTTGATAAACTTTTATGTATAGGGGATAATGTAAACGATATAGATATGTTTAAGTGTTGCGATACATCTATAGCTTTCTGTCCTTCAAACGGGTTATCTAAAAACGATGTAAATGTTTACATACCTTCATGCAATATAAGGAAGTTAGTAAACTTACTCCGTACAATTTCGAGATAACTTTTGTAAACTCTATGTAATTCCTTCTTCATACTTAATTACGAATGTATTCCCTTTATTAAAGCATACCTCTAAGACCTTTCCCAAGTTTTCAAGATATGTTGTAGATAACGCTAACATGCCTATCTATGTCTTTAAATCCACCTATATTAATTCTCCAAGAAATCTCGTTGAAATAGCCTTTCCCTTGACAATACTATCTCTATTTCTATACATTAACTTAATCAGATGAAGTCTTATAGTCTTATTATAACTCTTGACAATACTAGTTCGGAGAAATGTTTCTTATGCTAAGTTAATTAAGTCTGCTAGATGTCTAGTTAAAACAACGATTTTTATTGCTTCTGCAAGGTTGTTGGCAATCAAATAAACTTAGGCATAAACCCGGACAGCTACAACAACAGGTGGAATTCCTATAGTATCGTATATGCTTACACCGTTAATTACATAGTTACCAAAAATCGTGGTATATAAACAATTACATATGTGCTTATGATTACCTCTATCCAAGAGATCAAGATATGTAACTATAAAGCTTCTAATAGATTATCACTAAATTAATTAGAAGTAGAGAACAATTAGATTTATGCTATAGCTTTGATTTTCTTTTCCTCTTAATTATCGTATAAGTAGTTGTAAACATAACTATGATCGATGCGATTATAGCAAGTTCTATGCCTAGATTTCTACTAATTTGGGTAGAAGATGTTGTTGGCTCTAGGCTAAGAGTAGTTTGCGTAGTTATTGATGTAGATATAGGTAGAGGTTGGTAGGTTTGTGAATTTGTTAACGAAGGTGTTTCTGTTGTTGTATATACATGCGTTGTTGGTTCTTCGGTAATAGAGCCAGGTATTATTAGGAGTGTAACTGAGAGTGGTGGAAGTTCTAACTCTATGCTGTAACGAGATTTTGGCGATATAGTGAAGTTTATTGGTTTAATGTTTTCTGGGTTTCTCCAGGTATTCCTACCCCCAATGTTTTTACCTTTTAGTTGTGTCGCAATGATCTCTCCTTGAATAATATAGTTAGATAATGTTATAGTTGTTAACATGCTTTTTTGTGTATGGTAGTTAACTACAATAATTGAAAGTTTTGATCTATCTTCGTTAAATAAAGCTACAGCATCTACATATGGAACATCATTTGCAGCTGGTATCTCTGGAGGTCTTGAACTTGAGTTAAAGACAGGTGTAGAGACCTTTAATGCTACTGGGTATTTACCTGGTTGTGTTGCATATATTTTGTGTACGTAAAGTGCTGGTGTTGGGTATACGATTTCGAATGTTTTTCTAAGACCTCCACCGAACCACATCAACGAACTTCTGGTTATAACCTCAACAAAGCCGTCGCTATATATAGCTGAGTTATAGAGACCTGCAACCCAAAGAGCTTCTATCATTGTTGTTGAAACATCTAGGTCTTTAGCTCCTTGTGCTTCGGTTATAGCTATCTTAGGAAGAGGGTCTTGAAGCTTCTTCAAAATCTCCTTCATTTCTTTCCATCTCTCTCTTACAGCAAAAGTCCAGCCAATTGCCTTGTAGTAGTCAACTTCGTTTTGATCAACCCATATAAGGTAATGCCTAGATAGATACTCAACCCTCCCGCTATTAGATTCAAGCAAAGGTTGATCCCATAACATCCAGGAAATCGAATGAGGTTGACCAACGTTATCCAGCCCCCCATTGGCTATCAGCTTTAGCCTATGGTCCTTAGCCTTCATTGCTTCGTAAAGCTCTTTATACCTTTGAGCATACTCGAAGTTACTCATAAACCCTATCTGCCAATGACCGTAGAGTTCATTACCAAGCTCCCACCATATAACGTTGTAGGGCTCCGGATAACCGTTTCCCGCTCTTACCCTACCCCATTTAGTATTGATATCCCCGTTTGTGTATTCAACCCATTCCAATGCTTCTTCAACTGTGCCATCCCAACCAGCGTTAACAACTATCAGGGGTTCTGCACCAACGAGTTTTGTAAAAATAATGAATTCATCTATCCCTACATAGTTATACTCAGGGATATTCCAAGCTCTATTGAGTTTAATAGGTCTACACTCCCTAGAACCAATACCGTCTTTCCAATGGTATTGAGAAGCAAAATTACCTCCAGGCCACCTAATCAAGGTAATACCTGCTTCACGGAGGTATTTAATTACATCAGGGTCAAAACCGAATACATTATCTATGGGCATAAGCGAAACATGATCAACTTCAAGCCATCCAATGCTATCTGTGGCTATAACAAGAAGTATTTCTTCACCTGGTAGCACCATACCTTTTGGTACCGTTATATTGAATCTATGTTTCGCCCAGGATTCGCTGACGTTCTCTACGACGTGAGCCGCTATTACGCCTCCATCTTTCTTCTCTAAAGATACTATAACCTTACTTACGTTTCCACGTAGCCAAAGCTCAACAACGTATACGTTGATCCTATGTATTGGTAGATAGATACCCTGTTTAACCCCTATTTTCTCGGAGTTCAGAGCTTTTACCTCAATTCTCTGAGATGTTCCAATACAATAACCTTTTACTAAGTGATAACTAACGTTACCAGAACCGTATTCCAACCACGCATACGCTATACTCTCCCCATCCCAAACACTAACACCGAAATACTTAGCACTCTCAAAACTAGGATTATCTAGTATCTCAGCCCAAATACCGTGGTAAATAGACCCTGCCTTAATCTTATCACCGTGATGTTCAAGGAATATACCGAATAAGTACCTAGAGATAGGGTTAAGAGATATATTCTCTGCGAAAGCTTCTATGTAAACCCTGTTATCGTAAGGCGATTTAAAGTATTCAACAAAACCTGAGCTATATCTTCCTATAGGCTCAGCTGTAGCATTGTATAAGTATTGACTGAACCTAGCCAAGAAGATTATATTCACTACCATCAAAATTATTATTAGGAGAACAAATATCTTAAGCAACGATACAACCACTACGCTCACCTACCTTAATCTACTATACACCAGAATTTAAGAAAATTCTCGATACTTCATTGTATACGCTGAAGATTACGCTCTAGAATCAATCCCTTATAAAATATTATTTCTTATGTATATGCACCAATTTTTCCTTCTCGGCAATTGTACCTCAGATTTATAGAAAGTTATAGATATACGACAAATACTTATTATTGAAAGAGGTGTATTAGGATTTTGATGGATGGTGAAGAAATCTCATTGCAAGAGAAAATGAGGTTCATATACCGATAGAGCATCTCAATTAATGCCTTTGATGCCCCATCAAGGGAATTAATAAGCATGAATACGGTGTTAAGTTCGAAATCTGAGAACAGAATAGTATATAAATTTATTGTGTGTAGAGAATAGAAACAAATCTTTGAAAGGATGTAAAGTTGATTACGTAGATGACGATTGCAACTTAAACATTGTCAAAATAAATTAAAGAATTCAAGGAGATAAAATTATAGGAAATTTGTTGATTACCAATATTATGTTCTAAGTTATTTCTATAAGCTCCTCTGGTTTAATGAACCTTTTATACCATTTCTCGAAGGTTTGTTTATCTACTATGTGTAACTCTATTGGGTATCCTCTATACTTACTTTTAATATATATTTTCAGAGCATCTACATCTACACAACCTAGGTTTTCAAGAACTACTAGTATATCTACATCGCTTGCATATGTGTACCAACCTCTAGCTACTGAGCCGAAGAGATATACCTTGGATCTTGGCTCAACTTTCTCAATATCTCTCTTAACGGATGACAGAATACTCTGTAGATTTCTAAAGAACCTTTCTAATTCTTTAGCATATATGATATATGCTTCAAACTCCTTCGACAACTTTTTGGAACACCTCTACCACAAATCTATAAAGTGCTCGAACCTCTATCTCGGTGTACCTACGTGGTAAGTATCTAGCGCCTATATATGCATCCTCTAGCTTAGTCACCATTATTAAATAGTCTTCTCTTTCAAGCAAAACCCTAACGCTTGGTTCTAATTTAGATAGAATATCAATAAGCTTAGTCAAGGAGTGCAACCTAGGGTAAGTGCCGGTTTTAACTAAGAGCTTATATTTGAGAAGAAGCTGACAGTATTGCTCTAAGTTAAATGCAGCTAAATCGAAAAAACCTCTTTCTAGCAGAGACTTGCTATTCTCTAAAAACATATAAGCCCTCTCCCGTAGAACTTCAGCTTCCTCGAAAGACAAAATAAACACCTTAATCTGTTTTAGATACTTAGATTTTATTCAGCTATTTACTGCAAACTTCCTCTACCTTAGTGATATCTTAAATTTTTCTCTTTTATTACCAATACCAACAAAGTATGGTTTTAAGTTAACCGTATTCTGTTTGCCCTTGAGATAGCATCCTATAGAACTTGTTGCAAGAGGCTATAGGAGTATCTTCTAATAAGATGCTTATATTAACCCTATCGTGTTGCCAAAGGTTGTAATCGGGGTGAAGTAGTTAAGTAAAGATCGTAAGTGATGAGAGAAGAATTTTTGCTTAGATTTAAACCTTGGTTGTGAAGGTTTTGTGAAGAATTAAAGCTAAACTTTTCCTATTTCGATGATTTCTTTGATTTATTTGTTACCAACATAGCTAACTTGCTGTATATATAATACAGTTGAATATTATGCATACATAGTTACATTAACTATAATCAAACTAATAATTATCGGTATAGCTTTCTGCTTACTCTTTATCAACTAAATCATTACTCGATTAACATTCTAATTGTCGGTACACTACCTTCTTCATGTATGAAAATCTCTATAACTGCTTATATCTCTATTTCGGAGCGCCAAACATTGCTATAAGTATAGATGTAACAAGAAAATAGTGAAAGAGGCTTAATACCTCGTGGTAAATCATTGATTTAATTTTCAACACAGTAACTAAGACTAAGTTTTGTTCTATTTAACTACATCGTCTATAGACTTGGATCTTTAACAACTTTATTATACATATATAAGAGAAATCTTCAATAAGTGTTCATTAATTGCGTTGTTTTAATTAACATCAATTATAGGTTTAGTTATTGTTTACTGATTTATCTCCAGCTAGATATTAAGCTATGATTAACTTGTTCAACCTTAGAACATAGATTTAATTAGATTAATTTAATCAGAGCAATTGTAGACGAATAGATAACATAGCTTAAAAAGTTGTATAAAATTAGATGCTAGCTTTGTCTACTATATTTACATTATGTTGTTAAAAATTGATGCCTCTAAATTGGAGGAGGTCTAGTTTAGCTTAATATTAATAGGTTTACTGAATGTGGAGGTAGTGTTATAATTTCGTTGAAGGTGTACTTCTTTTCCTCGATTTTAACTCTATTAGGTTCATTGAATGTATTCTTTTCATCTATTGATTGACCTGCTACGTGTCTATGGTGTATAACTGATGGTGTGAAATCTTTTAGGTGAAGTATTACCTCTGTGTTTTCTTCTGGATGTCGGTTTATTATGAATAGGTAGAGTTTATTTTGTGAGTAAACAGCGGAAGCATCTATGTACGGTACTATCCTGTTAAGTTCTTTAGATGCATAGTGTAATGATATAGCTTTGGTTGCAACTACGTTTCCTTCTAATGCTTCAGAGTATAACTTGAATACTAGGTATTGTGGTGTAAGTAATATCTTATCTTCTTGTGTTAGTATTAATGGTAGTACGTTTACTGTTTGCGCAAAACAGGCGATAGGCACTATATTGGATAACCTTTGTAGAGCGTTTAGGATTAAGCCTGTGAATACAGCATCTTTTATGCTTGTTATTTGCTCTAGATAGGGTGATTGGGCTTCGGGGTACCAAACGTTCCATTCATCGAATGCTATCTTAATCTCCCTATGTATTCTATACTTACGTCTCGTTTGCTCAATAGTGTAGTATATGTGTTTAAGGTTTTCCTCTATGTATATAGGCCATGCAACTAGATCTTCATATGTTTTACCTTGTCTTTCTGTAAAAATGTAGGTATGTATCGAGAGGTAGTCTATGTAGTTACCCGCTATTCTAACCATATCCATATTCCACTCAGTATCACTATCAAGACCTACAGCCACCACCTTTATAGTTGGGTCAACTCTCCTCATATGGTCTACAAATTGAACTGTTCTCCACCCACATTCCTCAGCATCTTTACAGAAACCTACTTGAAATCTACCCCAAAGCTCATTGCCAACACCCCAAAGCTTAACGTTATAAGGTTCAGGATGACCGTATTTCCTTCTTAGGTTAGCGTAGTAAGTATCTCTAGAGGAATTACAGTACTCAACCCATGCAGCAGCTTCCTCAGGTGTACCGTTTCCAGCATTAACAACTATAAATGGTTCTGCACCAATTAGCTTAATCCATTCCATATATTCATCTGTACCAAACTCGTTAGGCTCAACAAGACCCCAAGCCAAATCAAATTTCCTAGGCCTATTCTCCCTAGGGCCAATTCCATCAATCCAATGATACTGGGAAACAAAGTTCCCCCCAGGCCATCTAACAATAGGAGGCTTAATAGCTTTAACAGCTTCAAGAACATCGAGCCTATAGCCTTTTACATTAGGTATAGAAGATTTCTCTCCTACCCAAATACCCCCATAGATACATCTCCCAAGATGCTCGATAAACTGACCGTATACTTTTTTATCTAGAGGTGCTACAACAGCTGAGGTATCTACGTATACATGTGTTTTTAAGACCATATCAAGATCTACCGAAATTTCTACCTAGGTATGGTCTAAATTTAAAACCTATTTAGGTAGAAGAGCAAAACTAGCTAAGTGTAAAGAGTAGCACCTATAGTTGATAAAGGTTTTAGCTCTAAGGCTTTTCGAATCAACCCATAAAGATTTCATATATAAATAATCTAGCTTGCCCAAGCTATTTAAATGTTGAGGAATACTTACATTGGAAAACGTGGTTTAACTTGAACACAATCTCATCGCATCTCTGCGCAATCACATAATCAACTTCTCTCTACGACATCGAAGGAGATATATCCTTGATTTATTTCCCCAATATATCGTTTAAAGATGGGTAAACTCCTTCTTCTCGTCATCGACTTTGATGAGATCCGTATTTACGTATCTTTCTTGATATCTAAAACATCACCGAAGTTTATAATCATCGTACCTCTTTTCCTTAATTAGGCTATGATTTTCTCAACGTATACCTCCTCAACCTATTCTTAATCGAAAAACAAGCTTGAGGACCTTCGTTATCAGCCTATAGTTGTTAATTTAGCTTTTCGGATCCTTCCTAATTCTTAACATCGAAAATTACTTTTACCTCTTACAGTAAACTTAACTACTAGCGTTCAAAGAGAGAGGAGCGAGATACAGGAGCTATTAGAGCGGGTTCAATTATCAATTCTATCTCGATCTATGTAAGATTGTCATACGAGATATAGCTAGTCCTACATCGATTTATAGGTTAGTCTCAACATTGGCTCTACTTCTCTAGAGGTTGTTTCATTTTCACTTGAGATTCATTAAATTTGTGTTGGGAATTTTCATATAATTTACTCTACATTTAGTTCTACGGCAATCTTGTGCTTTAATATCTTAATTATATCTTCATGTTCTAATTGTTCTTTGTTACCTTAACATGTGTATATTGACAATATCATTAGCCTACTTAGAATCTGAATTGTGTTTAAAAGATATTACAGGATATGTATTCGACATAAAGGTTTGATACTTGTTATTAAAAATTATGTGGAAATAGCTTTAATTTTCTAACTAAGAGCATTAGAATAAAGCTAATTCATGCCGTTGAATTAAAGCATATACACTTATACATCTGTATTTAGTTCGAGGATCGAGATCTTCATAGAGAAAATCGTGTTCTAAATCCTTCTCTATAATGTACATAAGCTTTCATTCAATGATACCCCTAATCTCTAATTTCTAGCTAATTAAATTTTAATAGTTTAGGTATTGGAACATATTCATATTTGAATTCAAATGGCTTCAAATACAAATATAGTTCATGTTATATCCAGGTTACTAGAATAAATGAATGGGATTTAGCATAATTATTAAATGTAATTATTGATTAAGCATAATTTTAAGAAAGCGTACTACTACACCTAACATACTTATACACATTCTAATCAATATGTACAATATTTTATCACCGTACGTTAGGTTTTATAGCTATGAGTATGGTTAGTAGCTGATGTACTTCTTTTTATTGTTATGGTATAGGTACCCCGTTTCTTATTGCATCTTCTATCGCTGGATTTCTTTTCTTTTTTAGTTTCTCAAATTCTTCTCTAGTTATTATTAGTGGTTCTATTGGTGCTCCAACGGAGATTATACATGGCATCACCATGTCTATTCTATCCATGGGTTTCTTCGGTAGATCCCCCCTAACTACAATAAGTATATCTATATCGCTCCACTCGTTGAAATCCCCCCTCGCATACGAGCCGAAGAGAATAACTGACGTAGTAACATCGAAGATTTTTTTAACGCATTGTGCAAACTCTTTTGCTTTACTTAAAGCCCATTCTGCTCTGCTTAATCTTTTTTCAATAGCTTTCTCCATAAAGTTATCACCCAGGTTAACACTTTCTCTGCAAACTCTATTGCTTCTCTAGCTTCTCCCTCGGTGTAGTAGTCTTCTGGTATACCTTCACTCCATGCATCTGGGTATCTTGTAGGGACGTAGAACTTGCTTAACCTTGCGAGAACCTCGTATATATCCCTTGGAATCTCTACCCCTATACTCCTCAAGGAGTTCCCAAGCTCGATAAGCGAATGCCCAGTTTTCGGGTTACCTAAACCCCATAGAAGAACTTTAAGAGCTTTTTCAGCTACTTGATGAGCTTTGAAGCAAGCCCAGTTATAATCCCCAGCATCACAGTCTCTTTTAGCAGATCTAAGCGTTAGTTCAGCGCTTTTAATCCATCTGCTGAATTCAGCTTCATCAACTATGTGCAAGGATCCAACCCTTATAGTAGTTTAGGGCTATACATAGTAGTAAATTTTGGTTTTATATCCTTAAATACGGAGTAGGATATAAGCTTCAAAGCATGAACACTTTTAAATTAAGAGAAGCAGGTAACTGTTGATGAGAGAAGCATATCTTGATGTAAGTCCAGCTACTGGCTTTAAAGGATGTGCTTCTTAACGAAAAATTAACATATAGCTGTACCTATGGTATAGAATATGGCTATCAACAACGTTAAGACCAAGCTAGTTACACCTCTAATTAAAATATTATATGCATCTATGCTTTTCATTACTAGGGATAACGTATTCCAGGCGAATATTCTAGAGTATAGAGGTATAAACTTCAACGCAAGCTATGTTCTACCATCAGCGAAGCTATACGAAACCCGCGGATTTATACTGTTTTTAAATTCTAGGTTTAGGGGATAAAAATGGCAACATTGAAGATCCTAACCCTAATCGTAGCTACCTTAGCTATACTCATGGTAATAGCCGTTGTTATCTACTACCTAACACCATCTATAACACCGCAAACAACGTATACCACGGTAACCACTCCAATAAACCAAACCCAAACAACAACTGTATCACCATCTTCTCCACTATCTCCTACCCAGCCAATAATAACAGATATCATCTCAGAGGGATTTGTATTCGTAGACGAAGATCTATACTGGAGGATTAAAATCCTAGGGGAAGCTGATCTAAGGAATAAAATCGAGATCAATGGCGTGTACAGCCATTGGTTTGGACGCTTAAACGTAACTTTACCTAATGGAGATACTCAGGATAGAATCCATATAGTAGGCAACTACGTAGATATTGTATCCCAATTCACATACCTATCGAAGGAGATGACCTTAGATATCTATATACCGACTAAATGGTGGGAAAAAATATGTTTAGAAGGAATATACAGCGTTGTTGTTTGGCTAAAAGGTCCATACAATAACTACACAATTCTATTCAGCAAAAACTTCACACATATATTCTCCTTCAACGCTATCTTTAAACCTACTAAATGGAGCACTTGGAATGAAACCATAGAGATTGAGGTGAATAACACAGGGGATATACCTCTAATAATAAGTGGTGGAGGTTTTGTGTTAAGCGGTACCGATACCGTGATAGGATGGTGGAACCAACCCTCAGAGATCATCGTAATGCCTGGCGAATTCAAAGTCATAAGAGGGTCTATAGATATACTAAGCAGTTTTAGAGAAGAATTTAAAGGAAAAACAAAAACCATAGATATTTATATAGATGTTATTGGAGCACCTAAGAGATACACTATAACAACAAGTATAGAATTTCCATCAAAATAGATATATACCTATTCACAATAGCTTTAATCATTAACTATTTACTTTAGAAAAGTTTTAATTTTTAGTTAGATTATGTAGTTTTATCCAGATAACCACCACTATAGAGTTTCTTTCTTAAGCCTAGATACATAGGATTGCTGATATAACTGTATAGGCTATTCCCACCAAAGATATATAGCGAAATAATTAATGCTCGACCTACGCTTAGGATATACTCTTTCAAAAACTCCGCCAAGAAAATAACCTAATAAATATATAAAATGATTAAATATTAAATTTCTTCAATGCTACTAACAAAGTAATTGAAATACTAATTAGTACAACCATAGATATATACCAAGGCTCTGGAACAGGAATAGGAATAGAATCATAGAATCCGCCAACAACATAACCACCGCTAACATACAAATTCACAGTAGTTATAGTACGAGCTTCAGTAATAATTCTTGGATTCTCTGTATTTCCAGATTGGCTTAAACCTATTCCAAATACACAGGAACCTGATTGAGCAACTGCTAGCGGTATCTTCATCTCTAAAGCATAATCGTCCTTACTTCTTCTAATAGTTATAAATGTAACAGTAGCTGGAGGATTTCCTATATTGATGGTTATTGTTGTACCACAGAATTGCACTACTATATTGTTCTGATGCTGAAACGGGTTGCGGGCTACCATGTATATGTATAAACCAGAACTATTTGCGTAAAACCTTACATATATTATGTCGATGACGGCGGGTGTATCACCTGATCTATCTTTCCACATTAGTTGGCATTTTGTTGGATTTGGGTATTGATCACAACATAGCCAAACACTATTATCACTCATCCCTGTTATACTGCACCCGGTTCCACCTGGACATATCCAGTTGCTGGGCATCCAATCGCTTTCGTTACCGTCTATATTTATGGTAAGAGCATAGATTGTTACTGGGGTTATTAGTATAAACAACACTATAGCATTTAATATTATTCTAATATTCTTACTGTTGTTGGTTGGCAAGAGTCTCACCAATTGTTATCTTTTTACCTAGGTTTTTAAAGTTTAACTCATTTTAAAAGGTAGGCCTCTTATTTTAAATATTGTTTAAGTGTTACAGATAAGAATCGCTAAGAAGTTTAGTTTTATGTTTAGGGTTCTTGGTTTAGAGATAAAAGCTTAGCTGTAGAATTCGTTGATGTTGTGTACTCTTTAGAAAGTATGTTAATGTATTATGATGTAGTTTTGGGTTTACCTTAGCTAAGCTTACGTCATTATGTTGGTTGTTCAATAGATTGTGTAAGCATTAACGTAGTTTCTAGACTTCTTTTTGTAGAGTATGTTTTGCAATTTTTTGTTAATGTTCTAGTTGATGTAGTAACTTATTATTGTTGATGTTAGATGTTATTAGTAGGTACTTGGAAGTATTTTTAGCTAAAATCTACTTTTGAAAGTAAAAGAAAAGTTGTAGAAAATAAACTAAGTTAAACTTGTTAACTGCCCACTATTTACGTTATTATCTACTCTAATGAGATAATGTTTTCTATAACGGTTTTATTTTTATTAAGCTTATTCTTTTAATCGATTTTACGGTTGAAAATCTAAAAAATAAGGATTGAGTACCACTACGTAATGTTTATAAGTATATCTACAAAGATATACTTAGTGTTTTAAATATATGTAGAGTATACGGGGTTGAGATTGATTTACGAAGAAAACGTGGTTAGCGAATCTATTGATGTAGTAGTACTTAAGAAGAATTTTCTCCGTCTTCTGAAAGAAGATGAAGAGTTTAGATATGCTGTTGCTGGTTTAATTGGTTTAGATGAGATTCTTAAGAAGCTTGATAAGCATGAGGAGGAGTTGAAGAAGTTTAGAGAAGATTTTCTTGTTTTTGTTAAAGAGCAAGAAAAGAAATGGGAGGAAAATAGGAGGTTGTGGGAAGAGAACTTCAGAAGATGGGAGGAAAACAACAAACGTTGGGAAGAGAATAATAGAAGATGGGAAGAGAATGCAAAAAGATGGGAGGAGGCTTATAAGAGATTTGAAGCTATAGATAAGAGGCTTGAGGTTATAGAGGCTAGGTTAGAACATCACTCCAAAGTTTTAGAAGAGCATGCTGCTATTTTGAAGGAGCATACTAAGATTCTTATGGAGCATAGTAACGTAATTAAGGAGTTGGTTAAAAGGGTTAGTAGGTTAGAGCTTGCTGTTGGTGCTTTAACAGAGGCATCATTTGCTCGTTATGTTTATGATGATCTATATGTAGAGGCTTCATCTAAAGGCGAGAAAATATTAAGGAGGGTTAGAAATTATAGATTTAATGAAACAGATATCGATTTATTTATCGAAACGGATAAATCTATATACATAGTTGAAGTCAAAGTAAAACCTAGACATGAAGATGTAGGTTTACTTATAGCTAAAGTAGATTTAGTTAAAGCAAAGTATCCTGGAAAAAACGTTGTAGGAATTCTAGCAACAACAATGATAGGTAGAGAAGTAGAGGAATACGCCATTGAGAAAGGTATACAAGTCTATAAATATTAAGTTATAAGCGTTCAACTAGGTAATAACGTAGAGAACACCTGCTAAATGTTGCTAACGATTTAGAAAACAGTAGATTGTTGATGTATAGGAGCTATGTTTCTAAGGCTAAGATTGTATAAGTGCTAGGTGTTTAAGAACGCAATAAATAAGATTACGAAGAGGTTGATGTTAAGGGGTTTCATATTGGGTGTATATCCAAAGCTTGATCATAAGCTTGTATCTCTAGAGTTTCTTTAGTGAAGAGATCTTTAGTTTTATACATTGTGTTGATCTTTGTAAGTGTATGCGTTTAGTAGAAGGGTTACTACGCGCATAAGCGCGATACCGATTATCGGGGGAGATTAGGATGGATGCAACAGACCGTGGAAAATTTACACGTTGAATCCTATTGTAGTGTTAACACCAATAGGTGATTAGCGTAAAGCTGAGATCTTCTTCAGAGAGTTTACCACTATCTTCTATACTTCAGGTAACTTCTCTACACCGTATTTTTTCGCTATACCTAGCATAGCTTCTCCTAAGCTCTTCTCGATATCTGGTGGCAGAGGCTCTGGTTTATGCTCCTTCAATATCTTTTCAACGTACTCTTTAGCAATAGTATTTAGATCCTTAGAACCACTTTTTCTCCACATATCTGTAGTTCGTTTATCTAGTAGCTTTGGTATAAAGTGTTGTTTCTTCCACCATTCACGTGTATGCCTATGCTTTAGAAATAAGCCACCTGGTCCTACTTCTTCGATCACTTTCTCTGCGATTGTCTCTACATCTACATCTATGCCTTTAGCAAATCTTAAAGCTGAACCAGCTATATCATCGTCTATAGCTAGCTTTACTAAGCTTATGCAATTCTCTTCCATCAGCATACCTAATCCTATAGCCATATTTATACCCGCTAACACGGATATTAATGCACCGAACGATGCTTCTAAAGACGATTGTGCATCAACAGCCTTAGCATCGCTTACAACAGTATAGGATCCACTAGGAATTCCATAGAATTTTGCAAGCTGCGAAGTAGCAGCAGATATAAGGTTTACCTCTACATAGCCTGTACAAGATGTTGCAAACCTTTGATCGAATACCGTAGGAGATCCACTATAAACCAAAGGTGCTCCTGGTTTTGTGAACTGAGCTATTACAAGTCCAGCTAAAAATTCTACGTTTGCCTGTACTATAGCCCCAGCTAGTGTTGCAGGAGCTGTTCCACCGGTTTGGGGCATCGGTATAATATGGACTGGAATACCATATTTTACACAATCTATAAGGTTTTGTATAGCTAACGTACTCCACCTAAGTGGTGGTGAAGGGCATACAGCAAATATCATGAAAGGTTTTCTAGCGATGTTCTCTTCACCTATTACAGCAGCCATAAGCTTTGCTGCATCTGGTACTCCTTCAATTGTGAAAGCACCTGTATCTATAGGCTTAGAACAACTTTTTATAACAACGTACATTCTCCATCTATCGGCGAAGATCTCAGGTACATCAGCTGGGACCACCGAGGTTGACATTATATGTGTATTCGATAGATAATCTGCGACTTTCGCTATATCAGCTAAATCCTTTGATAAAGGTCTTCTAATTTCACTTGTCCTTAAATCTATGTAGTAGTAAGCAGCAGAACCTACTACAAAGTATGTGTTCCACCCGTATAGCTCGGTATACTGCTTACCATCTCTATGGTATAGCCTTACACAGCTAGGTGTTTTCTTCAGAGCTTCTTTAACAATATACTCTGGAATCCTAACTATACCTCTACTGAAATCTACATCAGCACCAATACTGTGGAGTATTTTAAGGGCTTCTCCATGGTCAACCTTTACACCTACTCTGTTGAGTATGTTTAGGCTTCTTACATGTACTTCTATAACTTCTTCATTACTTAGAACCTCTATTCTAGGCTTTGCCACTAACATCCCCTCAGTCTATGTTCATTAGCTTTTTAACAAGTTCAACAGCGCTAATAGCATCAGGAGCCCATCCATCAGCTCCTATCTCTTTAGCCCACTCTTCTGTTGTTGGAGCGCCTCCGATAACAATTTTCACCTTATCTCTTAAACCAGCCTTTTTAATCGCTTCTATGGTTTCTCTCTGCTTAAGCATCGTTGTTGTCAGCAATGCACTCATGCCAACTATATCTGGGTTGTACTGTTTTACTGCTTCTACAAACCTCGATGGAGGTACATCAACGCCTAAATCTATAACCTCAAAACCTAACGCCTCCCATAGCGCTGCAACAATGCTTTTACCTATATCGTGTATATCGCCTTCAACTGTTCCTATAACAATTCTTCCTCGGTAACCTATGCCTCGAGCTGTCCTAGTGATCTTATTTTTAAGTATAGATATCCCCACCTTCATAGCATCTGCAGCTACAATAAGATCGGATATAAATGCTTCGCCATTAACCCATCTATCTCCAAGCTCCATAACAGCTACAACTAAAGCTTTTTCAAGAACTTCAAGAGGGTCAATACCAACTTCAAGAACTTTCTTAATCATCTTTATAACCTCATCAGGATCGCCTCTAATCGTCGCTTCCTTTAATTCTTTAAGAAAAACATCTTTATCGAACACCATTCCCTACACCTTAAAAAGATTTACGGGAATACCTAGTATAAATCTTTCAGCTAATATAAAGCTAAGCTAAACCGTAGACTTATACAAAACCTAGATACTAGCTTAAAGCAAACACTCAAAACATACTTGATCACACCATAGAAAACAGCAACTTCTAGATCTTAACCAAGACATCGATAAAAACTATTTTCATAGAAACCGTACCTAAGTATAAGCTAAAAACTAAATCATCTCTACAGTACAGCTTAATAGACTCTATACAAAAGTTTGTTTATCTAGATTTTAACTAAAAAGAGCTAGGTTATTGGCTTACTATACCTTGGTTAAGTATCCAACGATGGAATAATGAACCGTCGTAGAAGATGTTGAGGAAATACACCGAAGAAGCTGTATTCATAGCTAAAGGCGTTCTAGACGAGACCACACCTTTGAAAGTGATATCGATATAGTTGTTATCTGCAACTGTTTCGAGAGTTTGTAAGAACAATTATTAATACCATAATCTTCGATACAATAATCTTAACACTAAAAGAATTCTAATACAGAATGATGTACCCACTATATGCAGAGATGTACCAGGATATTGATATAGATATAAAATTTAAACCACAACTTGTATTCATCAATAAGAGCATTTATCTGTTTCAATAGCCTCATCCTCTAATCAACGCTAGATCACCTTAGCTCTACGGCAAGTTAATCCATGACTTTAACCATAAAAATTTAAAATATGCTAATAGATTATGCACAACGGGAGGAACATGTGGGGTAAATTGGCAAACATTATCCTTTTGATATTGATGTTAACAGCAATTTTATTACATACAACGCTTATAGCCGTAGCTCAAATGCCGCGTGAAGAGACGTTGATGTTTGCTAGAGGTAGAACAACTATTAGATGGAATGAGTACTCTGGCTCCTTTAGTCCTCAGAATATTT